>SXGQ01001563.1_pt1 | contig 33032 bp, 30 predicted proteins | sample 3178371 | NCBI WGS metagenome assembly SXGQ01 (sample SAMN11356859, study PRJNA531348) | freshwater metagenome | isolation source: freshwater sample F1-20 | place: China: Fuxian Lake, Yuxi | collected 2017-12-25
CCGGCTCGTCACGTGACTGGGCTGCCAAGGGCACGATGCTGCTCGGTGTTAAAGCTGTCGTCGCTGAGAGCTTCGAGCGTATCCATCGTTCGAATCTCATTGGTATGGGCGTCATCCCCTGCCAGTTCGTGAACGGGCAGAACGCGCAATCGCTCGGGCTCACCGGTCGCGAAACCTTCGACTTTGGTGATCTCAAAAATGCTGACGCCCGATCGGTCAAGATCACAGCCACGCCGGAGAATGGCGGCAAGCCAATCGTATTCGAAGTCCGCATCCGTATCGACACACCGAAAGAGCGCGACTACTATCGTCACGGCGGCATTCTGCAGTATGTGTTGCGGCAACTCGCCAGCAGCAGTCAGCCGAAACCAAAGAAAAAGGCCAAAGTGAAACCCGTCGCCTCGCGAGCGAAGAAGACCGCTCGTCGGGTAGCGCGTCGTAGCAAATAACGACGGGCAGGCTCGCGTGGATGTTCTCGATCAACCGCGTGAGCCTGCTCCTCTGCTCGTTTTCTTTGATCTCGACGGCACCATCACCCGTCGAGATACCCTCTCCGGTTATTTACTCGGGTTCGCGTTACGGCATCCGCTGCGACTGTTGCGGTTCCTGGCCGCACTGCCCGAACTCGCACAATTCTTGATCGATCGGGATCGCGGCCGACTGAAGGGCGCGTTGATCGCGAGAATCATGGGTGGGACCGCACGTCAGACTATCGACGAGTGGAGTCGAGATTACGTGGCGAGCCTGCTCCGACGCGGGGTGTTCAACGAGGCGCGTGCGGCGATCGATCGCCATCGCAACGCCGGCGATCACTTGGTGTTGATGTCGGCAACCGTCGATCTCTACGTCCCGGCGATCGCCGACGCCCTCGGTTTCACTGAGCACATCTGCACGCCGGTACGCTGGCGCGCCGACGGTACCCTCGATGGCGCTTTGGCCGCCGCCAATGTTCGCGACCTTGAGAAAACCCGCCAACTTAAGCTGCTGGCGCTGCGCCATACGGGTAAACGCTTGGTAGGCTACGCCAACTCGATGCCCGATCTAGATCACTTGAGGCTCGTCGATCGCGCGGTGCTGATCAACCCGAGCAAGCGTCTGCGTCGGGCGGCCGAAAAACTTCCAGTCGAATTTAAGTACTGGTCGTAATTCACTGTTTTAAAGGGATTTTCTGATGGCAAAGTATATCTACCCTAAGATCCCGCCCTCGGCTATCGAAGCCGCTCCGATCGAGCTTGCATCGCAATCAAGGTCACGCCGAGAGGCGCTGGCCGCGCTCGCTGCAGGCGCGGGCGCCGCCTGCCTCGCCCCGCACTCGATCGCACAACCAACCTCGCCACGAGCCCCGAGCTCGACGTCTTCGCCGACACCACCGCGTTTTCGACGAAATACCGCGATGTCGGTGAGCGAGGCCCCGAACAGTTGGGAGGAGATCACCACCTACAACAACTTTTACGAGTTCGGCCTCGACAAGGGCGATCCGTCAGAACGCTCAGGGTCGTTCAAACCCACGCCATGGTCGGTCGAGATCGCGGGTGAGGCCGCCAAACCGGGCCGCTATACGCTCGAAGATATCCTGAGGCCCCATGCCCTCGAAGAGCGCATCTATCGTTTCCGCTGCGTCGAGGCTTGGTCGCGGGTCGTACCTTGGCTCGGCATTCCGTTGAGAGACGTGCTCGCGCGCTTCGAACCGAACTCGCGAGCCAAGTATGTCGAGTTTACGACCTTGCTCGATCCCAAGCAGTTTCCCGGGCAACGCTCTCGCGTCATCGATTGGCCGTACGTAGAGGGTCTGCGTATCGATGAAGCCATGCATCCGCTCACGCTGTTGACCGTTGGTCTGCACGGACGCTGGCTACCGAACCAGAGCGGCGCGCCACTGCGGCTGATCGTGCCTTGGAAGTATGGATTCAAGAGCATTAAATCGATCGTGAAGATCCGCTTCACGGAGCGACAACCCGCCACGAGCTGGAACAAAGCCGCACCCGACGAATACGGCTTCTTTGCCAACGTCAACCCGGCGGTCGATCACCCTCGCTGGAGCCAAGCCAAAGAGCGTCGCCTCGGCGGTGGGTTGTTCGGCGCGCGCGTCGATACGCTGCCCTTCAACGGCTACGCCAACGAGGTGGCTTCACTGTATCGCGGTCTCGACCTGCGTCGCTTTTATTGATGACGGCCGCCGTGGATCCGCGTCGCGCGCGACGCCGCTCAGAGCAGCTCGCGCTACTCACCGCGCTGCTGCCGCTCGTTTGGATGGCGAGCGCCGTGCTCGAGATCTTTGGTCAATCGCTTGGTCCGAACCCCAGTCGAGAGCTGTTGCACAGCAGCGGCAAGACGGCACTCAACGCCCTGTTGATTACGCTCACGCTACGACCCTTGCAGCAATTGACCGGTCGTATCGAATTTCTATGGCTGCGACGCATGGCTGGACTCACGAGCTTCAGCTACGCGACACTGCATCTGCTCGTATACGCCGTTCTCGAACTCGGTCTCGACTGGAGCGATCTCGGTAACGAGATTGCACAGCGTCCCTTCATTATCGTGGGATTGATCGCCCTGATCGGCATGATCCCGATGGCGGCGACTTCCACCGACCGCGCAATGCGACGCTTGGGCCGCCGCTGGCGCCAATGGCACTACGCCATCTATCCCGTCGCGATCCTCGCGGTATGGCACTACTACTGGCAAGTGAAACTCGATGTCACCGAGCCGTTGATTTATGCGGGCATCCTCGCGCTGCTATTCGGTTACCGCCTTTACCGCTAACGAAATACCCACTGCGGCACCTGCTGCCACCCGCGCGTGAGCGCCCGATCCAGTTCGCGCCAACTAGGACATACCGCCTCGACCGCCCTCCAGTAGCGCGCCGAGTGATTCATGTGACGGGTATGCACCAACTCATGCAGCATCAAATAGTCGAGTACCTCAGGCGGCTGGAACGCACCGCATAGATTCAAACTAATGACGCCTCGTCGCGAACACGACCCCCAGCGAGTGCGTTGCCGACGTAATTGCATCGAGTCGTAGTGAAACCCGTGCCGATCGGCTAATTGCGTTAGTCGGCGCTCGAAGTGTGGGCGCAAATAGTGACGCAACCAGTCGATCAACAGCGCTCTCGCCTCTGCACGGCTCGCGCGCTCGCCGAGGTGCAACCGAAGTTGTCGATCGGGCAGCTCGAGGCAATAGGATCGCGTCGAGGCGGTGGTAGTTTCAGTTACCCCCCATTCTTCATCCAGTGCCGGCAGGCCCAGTCGTGGCGGCGGAAACGGCTCTGGTACCCATTGCTGCAATCGCTCGGCATGACGGGCATCCATCCAACGTCGGTGACGAGCGATAAAGTCATCGACGATCGCACCCGGTGCATACAACGGGACGATGACCTCGACATGACCATCGAGATGCACGCGGGCGGACAGCCTGCGCGCCCGACGGCTGCGGCGAATCTCGATCGGCAACTCGGTCATGATGCGGCACATGATAGCCGCATGAGTTAGCATGCGCGCCCCATGGCGATCTATTTCAAAAGCGATAACACGGCACCGGTGGCGCCCGCCATCATGGCGGCATTGCATGCGGCTAACGACGGTTACGCTCGCGGATACGGCGACGATCCATGGACGATGCAACTGCAAACTCGTTTCGAGCAGTTGTTCGAGCACGACTTGCGCGTATTTCCGGTCTCGACCGGCACCGCCGCGAATGCACTCTCGCTTGCGACACTCGTCCCACCGTGGGGCGCCGTGTTGACCCACGAGGAAGCGCATATCGTTCGCGACGAATGCGGCGCACCCGAGTTCATGTCTGCAGGCGCACGGCTGATTTGTATGAGCGGCGATGGCGCTAAAGTGACCCCGTCGATACTCACTCACACGCTCGACGCGAACCCCACCTCCGTGCACACGGTTCAGCCGCGTGCGCTGTCGATCACGCAGGCCACCGAGCTCGGTACCGTGTACACACCCGCCGAGATAGCGGTGCTGTCCACGCTCGCGCACGAGCGTGGTCTCAAGATGCATATGGATGGCGCCCGCTTCGCCAATGCCGTTGCCTCGCTCGGATGTACTCCCGCTGACGTCACCTGGCGCGCCGGGGTGGACGTATTGTCGTTCGGTGCCACCAAGAACGGCGCGCTGACGGCAGAGGCGGTCGTTTTCTTCGATGCGCAACTCGTGGCCGATTTTGAGTTTCGACGCAAGCGAGCGGCGCATCTGTTGTCGAAGTCACGCTATGTCTCTGCACAGCTACTGGCTTACCTCGACAACGATCTCTGGCTGACACTCGCGCATCACGCAAACCGCTTGGCCAAGCGTATCGGCGCTGCCGCTGGATCCGCGCTGCTGCATCCTGTGCAAGCGAACGAGGTCTTCGTGCGACTCGGTGATGTGCGCATCGCGGCGCTGCGCGAGCTGGGCTTCGAGTTCTACGACTGGGGTGCCAGCGGCTCGGGCGAAGCGCGTTTCGTTGTCTCTTGGTGCCAAGCGGATAGCGATGTTGACGCCCTGTGCCACGCCCTATGCTCGAACTGATCGATATCGGCATCAATCTGACCCATGACAGCTACGATCGCGATCGCGCGGCCGTGCTATCACGCGCCGTCGATCACGGGGTTCGCCAGTTCATCGTCACCGGCGCCTCCGCTGAGAGCTCGAAAGCGGCGCTCGACCTCGCGGGACTCGCGCCGCGAATCCTGCGATCGACCGCCGGTTGTCATCCCCATCACGCGGTCGACTACGATGCGACGGCACACTCGATCGTCGCAGAACTGTTGCTGCATCCGTTAGTCGCCGCCGTCGGCGAGACGGGTCTCGACTACCATCGAAATTTTTCATCGCCCTCGGAGCAACGGCTGGCGTTTGAGAGGCAGCTGGATCTGGCGGTGGCAACACGCAAACCCCTGTTCCTGCACCAGCGCGACGCACATGCGGATTTCATCGCCATGTTGACGGAGCGAGCGACCGTATTGCCTCGAGCGGTACTCCACTGCTTTACCGGCAATGCGACGGAGCTCGAAGAGTCCTTGCAAATCGGTCTGTACATTGGCATCACTGGCTGGATCTGCGACGAGCGACGCGGGCACCATCTTCGGGAACTGGTGGCTCGCATTCCCGTTGGGCGTCTGATGATTGAAACCGATGGCCCTTATCTTCTGCCGCGCGATCTCAAGCCCAAGCCCGAATCGCGCCGCAACGAACCGATGTTTCTGCCGCATATCGCCAAGATCATCGCCGCAGCGCGCGGTGAATCGTTGCAAGAACTCGCGTCCCACACGACGCAGACCGCCAGGACCTTTTTCGATTTTCCGGCGCAGTGACCGCGCCGATGGCCGTGCTAGTGACGCTGAAAGCGGCTCGGACGAGCACTCGTCTTCAAGTGCTGCCAATCAGCCATCCAAGGTTCGACGACACGCTCGGCATGGCGGCGCTCGCCGAGCAAAAAGTCGGCTTCGAGTGATTCCTCGCGCAACGTCATACGCGGCAAACCCTTCGGAAACGTGGCAGCACGCGAGAAGACCACCCGTCCGTCGACCGGAATCGATCCGGCCGAACCACGAACCGCCGCAATCCGATCGTAAAGCGCAGCCTGCGGGTTGGCGAAGGTGAAACGCCGACCCGCCGCCATTACCGTCCACTCGGTCATGCTATCGGCGCCGAAGACATTGCCAGCGATATCACGCACGTCGAGCACCAGCAGACCCCGAGTCGTAAAGAGCAGATAATCGATATGTACTTCGCTCCCCGACGCATCCGCTAACGCGACATCGCGTAGATAATCGACCGAGACCCCGACGATCCGAGCTTCACGGGCGAGTCGCTCGCGGCGCGCCCGATAATGCTTGTAGCCGAATACTGCGAAGCTGCCGACCAGCAAGCCGGCAACGGCCGCCAGCAACACCAAGCCTGCCGGATCATTCAAAGAAAAGCCGAACGTCATTGTCGTGCCGATAACAACGCCGTACGCAGTGCTGCCAAACTCGGCTCCAGAGATTCGACCTGAGTGGGTCGTTGCAGCAATTCCGCCAAAGCTGGCGGTACCGGTATCGATGAGTCGATCAACGGCTCGACGATTTCCGGAAACTTGGCGGGCGATGCCGTCGCTACGATGCACCAAGGCAGTCCGCGTCGAGAACGCTCATCCATCGTCGCCCACACCTCGGCCGCGACAGCCGTGTGGGGACACCAAATCTGACCAAAGCGCCGTCGGTCACCGCGTATTCGCGTCGCGATGCGCTCGTCGTCGACGGATTCGGCCGTCACCGCACCCCGCAGAACCTCGATATCCGGGTGCAACGCACGCAAGCGCTCCATATTCGAGGGATGCCCCACGTCCATCGCAGAGGCAACCGTTGCCACACTGCGCCGAGGCGACCACTCGCCCGTCTGCAGATAATCGACCACGGTTCGATTCGCGTTGTGCGCGAGCACAACTCGCCCGATGGGCAGGCCGATGTGACGCGCCCAGATACAGGCGACGGCATTACCGAGGTTGCCGCTCGGAATGATGAAATTGAGCTTGCGCGCGTGTCGACGCCAATACTGCAGCGACGTCGACGCGTAATACGCCGCCTGCGGCAACAGTCGGCCGAGATTGATACTGTTGGCCGAGGATAAACTCATCGCCGTATTCAACTGCGCATCGACGAAGGCCTCTTTGACCATGCGCTGGCAGTCGTCGAAAGTCCCGGCGACCGCAAAACTGCGTACGTTGTCGCCCCAGCAAGTCAGCTGACGCTCTTGCGTCGGCGAGACTAACCCCTTGGGGAACAGCACCGTCACTGCCATGCCGGGGCGACGATGGAATGCCGCGGCTACGGCACCGCCGGTATCGCCGGAGGTGGCAACGAGGATATTGACGATCGGGTCGCTCGGCGAGCGCAAGCGCTGAAAGCTTGCCGCAAGAAAACGCGCACCGAAATCTTTGAAAGCCGCGGTCGGACCATGGAACAGCTCGAGAACGTGCATCTCGCCGTCACCCTCCGCAGCCGATACCGACACGAGCGGCGCCTCGAAGTTAAATGCGTCCGCGGTGATGTCTGCGACCAGAGAGTCGAGTCGATCGCCGGCTGCAAACGGCGCAATCAGACGCGCGCCGACCTCAGCGAGGGTCGCACAGCCGTCGAAGTCGCCTATCGCCAGACTCGGCCAGACATCCGGTACGTACAATCCACCGTCCGGGGCAAGACCGCGCAAAACGGCCTCGCTCAAACGCAATCCGAGGGGCTCACCACGGGTACTGGAAAAACGCATCGTGTCGCGAACTCAGGTCAGGCTGACACGACGCGTGCACCGTCCGACTCGATGGGCACAACCCAATGGTCGGTCTCGACGCCGTGACGGGCAAATTCCTGCGCCATCGCCAAACGCACCGCGTCGGCTACGTCCGACTGCGCCCACGCGAACAGCGTAGGCCCCGCACCGGAGATCGAACAACCCAACGAGCCGGCGGCGAGCGAGGCGTTTCGCACTGCCGTGAACCCCGGGATCAACTGCCGACGCTGCGGCTCGATCACGACATCGTTCAAACCCTCGCGGATCAACTCGAGATCGTCGGTGTAGCAACCGGAGATGAAGCCGGCGAGATTGGCGGTCTGCCAAACGAAGTCGGCCATCGCGACATCGCGCTTGAGTATCGCGCGAGCTTGCTTGGTCGCTAAAAACATATGCGGATGCACGATGACCGCCCGGATGCCTTTGGGCACGGGGATACGTTTCACTCGCGGATGATCGATACCGACCGTCAACACCAGCCCGCCGAACAACGAAGGCGCGATATTGTCGACATGCATGGATCCGCTCGCGACCGCCTCGCCTTGCATCGCAAACTTCAGCAGATCAATTTTTTCAAAGGGTTGATCGAGCAGTGCATTCGCCGCCACCACGGCCGCCACGGCCGAAGCCGCAGATCCCCCGAGACCCGAACCGAGCGGAATGCCTTTCTCGATATGCAATTCGATGCCGAACTGGGGCTTGGCCGCAACCGCGAGCGCAAGGACCGAACGCCCCGCAGTGTTCTTCTCGGCCTCGAGCGGAATGTCGACCACCACACCACTGCAACCGGTGATACGCACCCCGGGAGTCGAACTGCGTGTCGCTCGGACCCGATCACCGAGCGCGTCGACCGCAAATCCGAGAATGTCGAAGCCGATACCGACATTACCGACCGAGGCTGGCGCGAACGCCGTGGCGCTCTCACGACTCACAGTCGCGCTCCAAGGTACGCCGACAGGCGCAGCAGATCGGCAAAGATGCCACCGGCTGTGACCTCGGGTCCCGCGCCAGGACCTTGCACGATCAGCGGGTTATTGTTGTATCGACTCGTCGCAAAACGCACCACGTTATCGGTCAAGGCGATGTTCGCAAACGGATGTTTGCGATCGAGTTCGACCACACCGACGGTCGCCTTGCCATCGGCCGTCAGGCGACCAACGTAGCGCAAAACTTTCCCTGCTGCGGTTGCGCGCTCGAAACGATCTTTCATGGCAGCATCGTGCAGCGGCAATCGTTGCAAAAACTCGTCGATCGAACCGAGCTCAAGACCCGCCGGCACCAGACTCTCGACCTGCACGTCGGCCATCTCGAGATCGAGACCCATTTCGCGTCCAAGGATAATCAACTTGCGAGCCACGTCGGTCCCGGACAAATCATCGCGCGGATCCGGCTCGGTATAGCCGCGCTGCTTCGCCTCACCGACGATGTCGCTGAATTCCCGCGAACCATCGTAAACATTGAAAAGATACGCGAGCGTACCGGAGAAAATACCCTCGATGCTCGTGATCTCATCGCCCGTCTCGCGCAGATCGCGCAGCGTCTGCACGACCGGCAAGCCCGCTCCGACTGTCGCCTCGTAAAGATAGTGGGTACCGCCGATACGACGCGCCTGCTGCAACGCACGGTAGCTCTCCAGCGGCGCACTATTGGCTTTCTTGTTCGGCGTGACGATGTGAATGCCCGCAGCGAGCCAGTTTGCGTAGTGTTTGGCAACCTCACCGCTCGCCGTGCAATCAATGATCACACGATGCGGCAAATAGTCGACTCCGACATGCTCGACAAAGGCCGCAAGATCAGCGGACCGATCGGTCGCTGCAAATTCGTTCTGCCAATGCGATAAATCGACACCCTTGTCCGACAGCAGCATCCGCTTGGAAGACAGTAGCCCGCGCACGCGCAAATCCAGCTTGAAATCGCGTCGCAGACGCGCCGATTGCGAAGCCATCTGCTCGAGCAATACCTTGCCGACCGTCCCCGGACCGATGATGCCAACCGACACCGTGTGCGAGGAGAGGTAGAAACTCGCGTGCACTGCCCGCAGGGCACGCGTTGCAGCCTTGGCAGGAACGACCACCGAGATATTGCGCTCGGAAGCGCCCTGCGCAATCGCGCGAACGTTGACGCCGGCCAGGCCAAGCGCGTTGAACACCTTGGCCGAGATGCCTGGCATTCCGGCCATGCCATCGCCCACGACCGCGAGAATCGCCAAGTCGCGATCGACCTCGACCGATTGGATCTGACCATCGGCAAGCTCGCGTGAAAACGCCGCTCGCACCACGTCGACCGCGCGATCGGCCTGCTCCTTCGGTACAGCGCAGCAGATCGAATGTTCCGAACTTCCCTGAGAAATCAGCACGACCGAGATCGACTCTTCGCGCAGTGCGCCGAAGAGTCGGTGCGCGGTACCCGGCACACCGATCATGCCGGCGCCCTCGAGGTTCACGAGCGCGATGTTCTCGATGGTCGTGATGCCCTTCACCGCCAATGCCGAGGTCGGCCGAGCGCAGATCAAGGTGGCAGGATGATCCGGTGCGAACGTGTTGCGGATCCAGATCGGAATCTCCCGCCCCACCGCCGGCGCCATAGTCTGCGGATGGATCACCTTGGCACCGAAGTATGCCAACTCCATCGCTTCGTTGTAGGACAACGAATCGATGACCTGCGCATCCGGCACGCGACGCGGATCGGCCGACAGCACGCCATCGACGTCCGTCCAAATATGAATCTCACGCGCATCGAGCAGCGACCCGAAGATCGATGCCGAAAAATCGCTACCGTTGCGACCGAGTGTCGTTTGGACGCCGCGAGCGTCGGCGGCAATAAAGCCGGTGATGATCAGCGTTCCCTCGAACTCGGCGGGAATCGCTGCCTTAATCCGGCGCTGTGACTCCTGCCATTGCACCATCGGTCCGAGCGGACCCCACTCGACCACGACCACCTCGCGCGCATCGAGCCAACGAACCTCGCCGGATCGCTTACCGCTGCTGGCATAAAAATCGCGAAACAGGCGGGTCGACCAGATTTCACCGTAACCTGAGATCAGATCCGTGACGTTGCGCGAAGCGGATCGTGTCAGCGAAACCGCCTGCAAGATGCCCTCGAGATCCTGCAGATCGCGATCAATACCGGCGAGATACGCATCGACGGCAGCCCTCGTGAGCAACGAGGTAGCGATGTGCTCGTGCCGCTGACGCAGGGCGATAAGCCCATCGCGCCACACCGCATCGCGTTGCTCGGCTTGGGACACGAGTGCGAGCAGACTGTCGGTGACACCTTTGCAGGCAGACAGCACGACCCCCATGCGGGACGGAGCCCACGAGTCAAGAATGCTAGCGACTCGACGGAAACAATCGGCGTCAGCGACGCTCGAGCCGCCGAACTTGTGGACAACCCAGTCGGCGGGTGAAGAAACAGCCATGATGATGAGGAAAATCCGCTGAAAAACCTCGGTAACTGTATCGGCCGGAGCCCTGCACACGCAAGTTTTGGCGCGCAAATCACGCTATCCGACCGAAAGGCGCGCCATGTCCTAGACTTCGCATGTCATGGAATGGATCACCCTCTGGCCTCTGGCCCTCTTGTTGCTGGTAACCGGGCTGGTGGCCGGCCTCATCGCAGGATTACTCGGCGTCGGCGGCGGCATCGTGCTCGTGCCCGTGCTCGATCTCGTATTGCGTTATCTCGGGGTGCCGGCGGAGGGCTCCATGCACGTAGCCGTCGCTACGTCGCTCGCGACCATCATTCCGACCGCCATCGCCTCGAGCCGGGCTCACGCCGCGCGTGATGGCATCGACTGGTCACTGGTCAAAGCGTGGTTACCCGGTCTACTGGTCGGCGGCCTGCTTGGCAGCGCGCTGGCCGCTCGCGCGACGGCGCAGGTTTTAGCGGGCGTGTTTGCCATTGTGGCGACGTTGGTCGCGTTGAAGATGGTGCTGCCGCTCGACCACTGGCGGCTGCGTGACACCGTGCCGCGCGGACTCGGCGGCAATCTCATCGCCACTCTCATCAGCACGGTCTCAACCATGATGGGCATTGGCGGCGGAACGCTGTCGGTTCCCGTCATGACGCTGACCGGCAGCGCGATCCATCGCGCCGTCGGCACCGCCGCGTTTTTCGGGTTGGCGCTCGCCGTGCCCGGAACCATCGGTTATCTGCTGGCAGAACCACCGGTCGACATGCCCGGAACCACCGTAGGCCTCATCAGTTTATCGGCGCTGATCGCGATCGTGCCCACCTCGACCTGGATGGCGCCGATCGGCGCGCGTCTCGCTCATCGCCTCGATCGTCGACGCCTCTCGCAGGTCTTCGGCGTGTTCCTCTGTCTGGTTGCTGTTCGTATGCTGTTCAGGAGTCTCTCACCGTGACCACCCACGCCATTTCTGGACCCTTCTTCGAGGACTTTCAGCGTGGCCTCGAATTCGATGCGCCGGCCGTAACCATAAACGCAGGCCACGCCGCATGGCATCAAGCGCTGTTCGCCGATCGATTGCGCATACCGCTCGACCATCACGCAAGCAGCGCGATCACCGGCGCGCCGGACGCCATGGTGCACCCGCTACTGGCGATCAACATCGCTATCGGTCAGTCGACATGGGCGTCACAGCGCGTGAAAGCCAATCTTTTTTATCGCGGCTTGATCCTGCACCGCAGCGTGCACTTGGGCGATACCCTCTACACCCGAACAAAGGTCGTGGGACTGCGCCAGAACAAAACTCAAGCCAATCGAGCGGCAACGGGCATCGTGGCACTCGAGATGACGACGACGAATCAACACGGCGAGACGGTGCTCCACTTTTGGCGTTGCCCGATGATTCCCTGTCGTGATCCGGCAGCGTGCACGGGTCATGACGATGATCTCGATCAAATCGGCGCTGCGGTGACGCCGGAAAAGGTGATCGCCGCACTACCCACGCACTGGAACCTTGCACCCGCAGAGCGCTGGCTGGGTTGGCGCCATAATGCACTGGCTATCGACGATCATGTTGTCGTCGAAGCGCGTGACACGGTGACATCTGCGCCGGAGCTAGTCCGCCTATCTTTGAACATGGCGATGGCACACACAGACTCGACGGTGTCCTATCTCGGTGAGCGACTCGTCTTTGGCGGACACACGATCTTCACGTGCTTCGCGCAGATCACGCGTGCGCTGCCGAATCTGTTGACGCTGATCGCTTGGGAAAATTGTGACCACTTGGCGCCGGTGCTCGAAGGCGACTTGCTGCGAACGACCTTCGATATTCGCGAACGCGTTCCCGTACCGGAGGGCGGCGCCTTGCTGCGCATCACGACCCAATGCTACGCGGCCCGAGGTCTACCTGAGGCCGAAACGGCTGTACTCGATTGGACTTTTTGGGCGTGGAGCGCGTGAGCATGAGTCATCCCGATCGCGTCACCGCGAAACTCATCGACCATGTCATCTCGCATCGTTACGAAGCCCTCTCACCGAGCGCCGTCACGGCGACGTCGACCTTTGTGCTTGATTCACTCGGCGTGGCCCTCGCCGGATCACGGGTGCCCCTAGTACCGGAGTTGATTGCACTCGCCCAAAGTTGGGGGCAGTCAAACGACTGCCGTGTTTGGGGGAGTGGACAGCGCGTTCCGGCCATCACGGCGGCGTTCGTCAACGGCTATCAAATCCACAACCAAGAATGGGACTGCGTGCATGAGCCGGCCGTCGTACATCCCATGGCGGTGGTGCTCGCGACCTTGCTCGCTTGGTCCGAGCAACAGGGTCGTATAGACGGTCGACGCTTCGTCAGCGGTTGCAACGTCGCCGTCGACGTCGCTACCACGATCGGCCGTGCCGCGCGCAACCAACTGCGATTCTTCCGCCCGGCGATGTGTGGCGCGCTCGGGGCAACGGCTGGCATAGCCAATATGTTGAGCCTTGATAGCGAGACGACTCGCAGCGCGCTCGGTCTCTGCTACAGCCAGCTCTCGGGCACTATGCAAGCACATGTCGAAGGATCACCGATGCTGCCGTTGCAGATCGGCGTCAACACGCGCGCAGCACTGCTGGCGATCGACTTGGCCGTTCGCGGCGTGTCGGGACCGCGCCATTTTCTAGAGGGTGATTTCGGTTATTTCGCCCTGTTCGACTCCGCATGGGATCCTGCGGTCTTCGAGCGGATCGGAACGCGCTCGGAGATGGCGCATTTGTCGCATAAACCCTTTCCAAGCGGACGTGCCACGCATGGGGGTATCGACGGCGCACTGACGTTACAAGAGCAACTCGGCTTCGCGACAACCGATATCCAAGAAATTCGGGTGCATGCCCCACCGCTGGTCGTCCAACTGGTCGATCGGCCGGCGCACGCCGAGATGTTGCCCGCTTACGCACGGCTTTGTCTCCCGTATGTGGTAGCGACCGCCCTGCTCACGGGCGATGTCACCGTGGCCGATTTTGACCGCGAGAAACTCTGCGCTCCAGAAAGACTGGCCCTCGCCAGCCGCATCCGAGTGCAACGGGATACCAACCCGTCACTCAATGCTTTGGCTCCACAACGAGTCGAAGTGCAATTGTGCGGCGGGCGAATCGAAGAGTTACCCTTGCCCGCGGTCCTCGGCGCACCCGGAAGACCGCTGACGCGCGAGCGACATCTCGCCAAGTTTCAGCGGGCCGCCGCTGCCGGCCTTCAGCCTATGCGTCCAACATCGATCTCCAAAGTGATTCAACTGGTCGATGAACTACCCGCCATCACCGACATGACCCAACTGGTCGATGCGATGTTGTTCGAGGACGCGGCATGACTTACCCAAATTATTTTGAGTCGTTTGACTATGCGCAGATGCGCAGAGACTTTTCGCTTGGAACCGACTTCAGCGACGACTTCGCCAAGCGCTCGCGCGACGAAATTCGCGCGCATCAAGATCGACTCTTCCGGCGCTGTATGCAACGCGCCTGGCAGATCCCCTTCTATCAGCGCCTGTGGGGCGCGCATGGCTTGACACCGCATGATGTCAAGGGACTCGACGATATAGCCAAGCTGCCGATCTTCGGCAAAGCCGAACTCATGAAGAGTCTCGCCGATCATCCGCCCTATGGGGATTATCACGGCTTCGACCGATGGGATGTCGAACAACGACCCGTCACCGTTATCCACACCACGAGTGGCACAACCGGGCGACCGCAGGTCGTGCTGTTCAGCCCCAAATCGCGCGAAGTGCAGGCGCTGCTCGTCGCGCGGATCTGGCGAATGCAGGGACTACGGTCGACCGATGTCATTCACTCCGTCTACGGACACGGCATGATCAACGGCGGGCATTTCGTCCGCGAGGCTGCCCTGCACTACACGAACTCGCTGTTTCTATCCGCAGGCACCGGTAAGGAAACGCGTTCTGTCACTCAAATCGAATTGATGCGCGACCTCAAAGTCACGGTGATCGTAGGCTTTGTCGATTACATCCGACAACTCTCCGAAACCGCGCGCGAGATGGGGCTCGAACCAGGCCAAGACTTACCGATCCGCGCGATATTCGGTCACGTGGGACGCGAGTCGCGTAGCGCACTCTCACGCGCCTGGGGCGGTGCAGAAATCTTTGACTGGTATGGCGTCGCAGATACGGGCCCAATCGCCGCTGAAGGCCCCGATCGTGACGGCATGTACGTCATGGAGGACGCCCAGTATTTGGAGCTCATCGACGAGGGGAGCGGACGAGCGGTCAGCGCCGAGGACGCCGGTGACATGGTGGTCACCTCGCTCTATCGCGACGATGTCTATCCGCTGATTCGCTTCAACACCCACGATCTGTCGGCTTGGAAAAGCGGCACCTCCTCCCTCGGTTTTCAATTGCAGCGCACCGTCGGCGTACTCGGACGTAGCGACAACATGGTCAAGCTTCGCGGTATCAACGTTTACCCACTCGCGCTTGCTGCGATCCTCAACGAACGCACCGAATTCGCAGGCGAATATATTTGTCGGGCCCGCCGTGACGCTTCCGGTCGCGACAATCTCTGCGTCATCATTGAGACACGTGCTGGCGCTCACCCGGACCCCGAGATTGCACGGGGATTCGCCAGTCTGCTCAGCCGACGGGTCGGCGTCGAAATCGAAGTGGAACTCGTCGCACCGGGCGCAACAGCAGCGCTCACCCAGATCGAAAGCCGGCAAAAACCCATTCGATTGATCGACGAGCGACCCAAGGCGAGCGCCTGAGACCATGCCGTTTGCGAACGCCGTCGAGCGGCTCGAGGCTGCTATCCAAAAAGTCGAGTGCGATGATCTCAACGCCTGGTGTCATCTCGATCTCGAGGCGGCACGGCAAGCGGCGCGCGAGAGTGTACAGCGCTTAGCTAACGCGCAGAGTCTGAGCACCATCGACGGCTGCATTGTTGGCATAAAGGCCAACATCGCCGTTGCCGGTTGGCCTTGGGCAGGCGGCTTGCGCAGCCGCGACGACGTGCACGCCGAGAGCGACGCCGCCGTGATCAAAGACTTGCGAGCAGCCGGTGCGATCTTGCTCGGACAAACGACGATGGATGCCGGTGCACTCGGCGCGAGCGGACGCAGTCTGCAAGGTGCGATTCGACATCCGCTCGATCCGACACTGTCGGTCGGCGGCTCGAGCGGCGGCTCGGCCGCGGCCGTTGCCGCAGGACACTGCGATGCGGCCCTTGGTAGCGACACGATCGGCTCGGTCCGCATTCCCGCCGCACTGTGCGGCATCGTCGGCGTCAAGCCATCGCCCGCTCGCTTGAGCCTCAAAGGGGTGCTCCCAGTGCACGAGGACTTCGATCATCTTGGGCCGCTGACGCGCGAGGTCACACTGGCGCGTGGCTTGCTCGAAGTGCTCGGCGCACTCGACAAGTCGACCGCGCCGCCAGCCGGCAAATTACGCTGCGCAGTGATGACTTCGTTCGGCGATGTCGCGCTGGATGCAGGCGTCGAATCCGCTTTCCATCGCGCGATCGATCGGTATGCCAATCGATACGCCGCCCCAGAACGACTCGAACCACTATCAGAGAACAACGAGCCTCTGTCGCTACGCAAGGTACGCCGTGCAATCTTTGCTCTGTGTGAACATCGCATGTGGCTTGCCCATCGCGAGCATCTCGAGACGAACCCTGACGATTTCGACGAACCGCTACGCGGAATGCTCGAGTTCGGTGGCCAACTAGACGTTACCAAGCTGGATCGCTATCGCACGACGGTCGGCGAATTTGCGATGCGCTGGCACGAGATGATGCGAGGGTTCGACATCGTCTTGCTACCGACCTCTCCGGTGCCAGCCTTCGCCCACACGCTGCCGACACCTGATTCTTTGGCAGATCTCACCGTCATTGCGACGGCCACGAGCTCACCAGCCGCCACCATCCCCATCGCAAACGAAGGTCTGCCGGCTGGGCTCCAAATTATTGGACGGCCGGGCCACGACGAACTCGTCATGGCATTTGCCGATGCCTTGTCAGCCTGACTGAATGCTGAGGTAGTGCGCGGCGATATCGCGACGCGTCGCGATCCACACGCCCTCGGCGCGACTCACGTGCTGCAGAAACCGATCTAGCGCGACGATGCGTCCGGGACGGCCGATGATGCGCAGATGTACGCCGAGCGACATCATCCGCGGGCGCCCGACGGACTCCGCGAGCAGCCAGTCGAAGGTATCCCGAGCGTAGATTAGCCAATCGCTTGGGGTGAGCGCCGGCGCATTCCACATTTTCATGTCGTTCGAATCGAGCGCATAGGGCAGCACCACCATTGGTTTGTCCAACGAGCGATCCATGAAAGGCTCGTCGCGACTGAAATCGTCCATGTGATAGAGGTAACCCTCTTCACTCAACAAACGACGCGTTTCAGCAGTGTGCAGATATCGTGAAAGCCAGCCAACGGGTCGAGTCCCGGTAGTCGTGGCGATGCTGTTGGTGGCCTTGCGAATGAAGTCGCGCTCGACGTCTTCACTCATGCCGAGTTGGTGCGCCCAACGATAACCGTGCGCGCACACTTCGTGTCCGGCACCGGCGATACCGCGAGCCACTTGCGGCGCGCGCTCGAGTGCCACGGCGGCAGCCGTGAAGGTCGCGGAAAATCCGTAACGATCAAGCAAACCTAGTACGCGGGGTGCACCCTCATTGATTCCGTACGCGTAGTTCGACTCGTTGCCGAAATTGCGCACTGGCTTCTTCAAAGTAATCCCGAGCTCATCGACAGGCTCCGGACCGCGATCGCCGTCCTCGATGTTGAATTCGGCGCCTTCTTCCACATTCACGACGAGCGAGAGCGCGAGACGCGCACCACCGGGCCAAGCGTAACTCATGTCTAGTGGTACTCCTCGCCGCCCGAAACGTTCATCGCCTCACCGGTGATATACGCAGCCTCACTGGACGCCAGAAAAGCGCAGGCCTTGGCAACATCTTCCTGCAAACCGGGTCGCCCGAGCGGAATGCGCGCACGCATGTCTGCGAGATATTTCTCCTCACTGCGGCCAGTCGCTGCACTGAAGAACTGATTCTGCCAAGCGCCAAGACCCGTGGTGACATGGTTCGGACAAATTGTGTTGACGGTGATGCCCTGTCCACCGAGCTCGATCGCCGCCGAGCGAGTGAGACCCACCATGCCGTGCTTTGAAGACACATAGGCTGATGCGAACGGGAACCCCGACTTTGACGCTTGGCTACCGATGTTGATGATACGACCGCCCTGCCCTTGGGCGATGAACTGTACGGCGGCATGCTTGATACCGAAAAATGCCCCTCGCAGATTGACACCGAGCACGGCGTCCCAATCCGCCTGAGTCATCTCGATGATCGGCTTCATCAGATAACCGATACCCGCGTTGTTCACCATGATGTCGAGGCGTCCATAGTGCGCCACCGTCTTTGCGACGAGTTCGGCGACCTGCGTCTCTTCGAGCACATCGCACACGAGACCGATCGCCTCGCCGCCGGCCGCACGGATCTCCGTAACGATCTGCTGCATTTCCTTCGATGAGCCAATGGCGGTCTCTGGCATTTCAGCGCCGCGCGCGGCACCGATATCGCTTACGACCACCTTGCAACCCTCGGCCGCCAAACGCCTGACCATCGCTTCGCCCAAGCCCTTGGGACGACCCGAGCCTGTGACGATCGCCACCTTGCCGCGCAGATCCGGATACACGCTCATCAGAACTCCTAGTGAGAACTTCAGACTGCTAACATCATCGCATGAGCGAACTGCTGACGGACATAGCTCCCCCGATGGGTCGAGTCACGTTGAACCGACCCGACAAGCGCAACGCACTGAACTTCGCGATGTGGATGCAGCTCACTGACATCGCCGCCCAACTGTCGCGAGATGACCGCCTGCGAGTCGTCCTGTTGACAGGCGCGGGTGACGAGGCCTTCAGCGCGGGTGCAGACATCCTCGAGATGCGCCAAAGCCTGACTGATCCGCCGAAGATGCAGGCGATGCAACAGGCAGTGCTGGATGCGCAGGTGGCGTGGGAGCGCATTCCGATGCCGACGATCGCCATGATCCGCGGCGCATGCACCGGCGGAGGCTGCGGGCTCGCCTTGAGTTGCGATCTGCGCATCGCGACGCCGGAGGCCTTTTTCGCCATCCCACCTGCCAAGCTCGGCCTCGCGTACAGCCTGGCTGACACCAAACGACTGTACGATCTCGTCGGCCCGTCACGGTCGAAGGAAATCCTGTACACCGGCAGGCGTATCGATGCGACGGAGGCGCTGCGCTTAGGGTTGATCAACCAGATCGTCCAACCAGATGAACTCGAGCCCTATACGCAGGCACTGGCCAGTGAGATCGCAGGCAACGCGCCAAACTCGGTGCGCGCTGCCAAAGCGGTGGTCAACCTGATCAGCTCAGGCACCGATGCCGAAACCCCCGCCTCGAAGCGCTATTACGACGAGAGTTTTTCATCGCTCGAGTTTCTGGAAGGGGCGCGTGCGTTCATGGAGAAGCGAGCACCGAAATTCTAAGTTCGACTTATTCTTTGAGCTCGTCGAGCTTTTCGTGCTCATCGAGATAACGACGCATCACCGCTGCACTCTCAAGCGGAGCTTCCTGCACCAGCATATGCCCAATCCCGGGCAGCACCTCGAGACGAACTTCCGGTGAGTTCTGCAGCAAGGCTTGCGTCTCGTACGCCAGCGACAAAGGCACGCGCTTGTTCCGCTCGCCCCAGATCAGCAATACCGGCACTTTGACCGCGCGGATTTTCTCCTCAACGCCGCCCGAGACGTACTGCCGCAGCAACTCGATCATCGCCAAGCGATTACCTTCACGGCGCCACATCGAATACCACTCATCGACGACGGCATCACTGACCCGAGCAGGATCACCGTAATCGTTTTCGAGCATGAAGCGAGTGAAGGCTGGCGGTGCGACGTAGGCAATCACGTTCGCCGCTTTTGGAATATCGGCGCCCTGCGTCCGACCACGAACACGCTTCTCCAAAGACCCGGGACTGATCAAGACCAAGCGCTCGACTCGATCCGGATGATCGGCGGTATACCGCATCGCCACCGTACCCCCGATCGAAGTGCCGGCAAGAGTGAACCGCTCGAGACCGCGCGAGTTGATGAAGGATTCGATGAGGTATTGGATGCGCTCGAGCGTGTAGTTGCCGCTAGGTTCCGGTCCGGTCAGACCATGCGCAGGCAAATCGACCCGAATGACACGATAGCCATCCTTGAGCGCGCTGACCCACGGTTCCCACATGAACAAACTCGAATAGTTGGCATGCAGCAGGACCACGACTGGCCCCTCGCCTTCGTCCCGATAGTGCAGTCGTACCCCATCGATTTCGACGAATCGCGAGCGCTCATCCGCCCAACGAGCCTCGACCTCGGCGGCAGGCTGATCGCGATAGATCCACGCCGCCGCTGCACCGATCACGACGGTTGCCGATACGACGAACACCACCGTCCCGAGCAACCATTGAAGTAATTTGTGGATCATGCCGAGCACCTCACCTCGGGCAGATATACTCCAAGCACTCGAATAAAAACCAACGGGGGACGACCGCGTGACCACATCTCAAACGTCGACCTACGCGAACCCACTCTATGCGTGGTTCGTGGTCCTGGTGCTGGCGCTGGCCAACTGCGTGTCCTTCATCGACCGATTGATTCTCTCCTTGCTCGTGCAGCCGATCAAAGCGGATCTACAGATCTCCGACACCGCGTTCAGCCTGCTTGCCGGTGCCGCTTTCGCGATCTTCTATTGCGGCATGGGGCTCGTCATCGCACGCTGGGCTGACCGTTACAGCCGTAAGTGGATCATCACCTCAGGCATCGTGCTCTGGTGCAGCATGACGACTTTGGCGGGAACAGCGCGCTCCTACGCGCAGCTCTTTCTCTACCGCGTTGGTGTCGGCGTTGGCGAAGCCACGCTTTCGCCGTCTGCCTACTCCATGCTGGCAGGCTATTTCCCACCTCAACGACTCTCGCTTGCGATCGGCGTCTTTAGTGCGGGTGTCACGGCCGGCACCGGGCTCGCTTACTTGCTTGGCGGCGTCACGATTGCCTGGGTGATGTCGCAAGGCACGGTCGCCTTACCGGTCATCGGCGACTTGTCGGGATGGCGACTCGTGATGGTCATCATCGGCTTGCTCGGCCTGCCCGTCGCTTTGCTAATGCTCTTCGTCAAAGAGCCCCCACGCGCTCACCAAGGATCACCGGCCACGTTGCAAGAGACGCGCGCCCACTTCAAAGCCAACCTCGCTCGCTACGGCTACGTATTCGCAGGCTACGGCACGACGGCCGTCACCGCCTTCGCGGTGATGACGTGGACGCCAGCGCTGTATCAGCGCCAGTACGGCGCGACGCCTGCTGAGTCGGCATTGACTATCGGCACCGTGGCACTCGTCGGCGGCTTACTCGGTGCCTTCGCAGGCGGTTGGTGGTCCGATCATCTCGAATCGAGAGGCGATCACCGGGCCAAGTTGCGCGTCTTGTTCTACTGTGGACTCGGCCTAGTGTTACCGTCGATACTCGCTCCCTTCATGCCGACGATGCAGGCGCACGCCGCGCTGATCTTCTTCACGTTTTTCTTTGGCTCGGCGGCTACCGGACCTGCAGGCGCCTACGTGCAAGCGATCACCCCTGATCGTATGCGAGCGCAGTTCGGCGCGGCCTACCAATTGTCACTGGTGCTGGTCGGCGCGACGCTCGGGCCGTTCGCCGTGGGTTTTTCCACGGACTTCATCTTCGGTGATGAAAGCAAAATCGGCTATTCGATGGCGCTCGTCTCAGCGCTGGCCAACCCGATCGCCGCCTATCTGCTGTGGCAAGCCTTCAAGCGGGCACGTGCACCGCTTTGAGGCGCGAATAGCTGTATAGCTCCGCCAAACACTCCTCGCCACCGAGACCGCTGTCTTTCCACCCACCGAACGGCGTGCCAACGAAGTGCTGACCTGCGGTGTTGAGCCAGACGGTGCCTGATTCGATCGCGCGCGTCATGCGCAATCCGGTGGTGAGATCGCGCGTCCACACGGCCGCCGTCAATCCATAGGGCGAGTCGTTGGCGAGTTCGACGACTTCGGATTCATCGCGCCAGCGTTGCGCACAGACGATAGGACCAAAGATTTCCTCGCGTACCACTCGCATGCTGCGGGTCACATCCGCGTATAGCGTGGGCTCGAGCCAATAGCCACCCGCAAACGCCTCACCCGGTGGTCGGCGACCCCCGGTGACCAGTCGAGCGCCCTGCACGGTCGCGTCGGTGATGAAGTCCTGCATCCGTTCGAACTGTTTCGAGGAATTGAGTGGCCCCATCTCAGAGGCGGGATCCAGCGGATCGCCGAGGCGAAGCGCTCGCATTCGCATCGCAACCCGTTCGACGATTTCGTCATGGACGTCGGCATGCAACAGCAAACGACTGGTCGAGCCGCACGACTGACCGGCCCACGAAAAATTCATACCAGCGACCGCCATTTCGACGACGCGATCCAAGTCTGCATCGGGAAAAACGATGAACGGATTTTTACCGCCGAGCTCCAAACTCACATGTTTGACAGCCGACTCGGCGGCCGCGCGTTGGATGGCAAGTCCCGTTGCCACCGACCCAGTGAAGCCGATACGACGCACAAGCGGATGCCGAACCAAGGCGTCACCCGCCGGCGCGCCTTGGCCGTGCACAATATTCACGAGACCTCGTGGCAAGGTGTCACGGACCAACTCGCCTAGCAGCGAGCCCGACAACGGACTCGTTTCAGGCGTTTTCACCACCACTGCGTTGCCGGCCATCAATGGTGCAGCCAGGTGCGCCGCGGCGAACATGAAGGGATGATTGAAAGGCACGATCCGCGCAACGACGCCATACGGCTCGTGAACGGTGTAATGCAGACCGCGCGCCGTGGCCGGAATGGTCTCGCCTTTCAACTCGCTGCCGAGCCCGGCAAAGTATTCGAGATAACCCGCGGCAATCTCGACGTCGGCGCGCAACTTGCCGATGGTGTTACCGGTATCGCGCGCCTCGAGCGTAAGGATCTCATCGCCTCGAGCGCGAATGGCAGCCGCCAGGGCTTTCAACCGATGGGCTCGTTCCCAGACCGACAAGCCACCCCAATCCCGTTGCGCTCGCATCGCAGACTGCACAGCCTGGTCCACATCGAGCGCGGTCGCCGCAGGCACACGCCCGAGCGGCTTGAGCGTCGCAGGCTCGTGACTGTCGATCCAGTCGCCCGCTCGGCCTCCTTCGCCAAGCGTGAGCTCTCCATCGATCAGATGCCGACCTTCAAACACGGCACTTCCTCGTAAAAATCATCAACGCGCAAAAAAATGAGAAACGGGTCGCAACCGCGAGGCTACGACCCGTTGGAGTGAATCGGGGTCAACCCGATGAATCGCGCCCGACTCAGCGACCGCCGAAGCGATACGCGAAGCGAAACCCGACGATACGCGGATCCGGTAATGCGACACCCGAGGTATTCGCCGGCGAGAAGTTGCTGGGGTCCGCCAGCGACTGAGCCACATCACCCGGGTTTGAGCTGCCCGCCTGCACGGTATCGTCATCCGTGATGTTATTCGCGAAGATCTGCAGGTCCCAACGGTCGGATGTCATACCGATACGAACGTTACCGATGGTGAAGGCATCAAGTTCGACTAGGTTGTAAAAGTCGAGGTAGCGCTTCGATTGCTTCTGCACGTCGCCTTCGACAAAGAAGCGCACGCCCGTTGCACCGAAGAGATCACCTATCGGACGTGACCAACGTGCCATGCCGACCAGCGAATGCTTGGGCGCACGCTCGAGCTTGCGACCCTTGAGATTGTGGAAGCACACGCGGGAGTTAGCCAGCGTATCGGTCTTGCGATTGCAACTGCCCACGCGTACCGCATCGGTCGGCGAGGCAGAGGTGAACGGGAAATCAATGAACTCGGTATCGAGGTACGCGTAATTGAGCCCGAATAACAGACTCTCGTTCGGCGCCCACTGCGTATCGAGCTCAAGGCCCCGAACTTCCGCCTTACCGGCGTTCAGCAAGCGACCGACCAAGATGCCCGAGGGCGTCACAAGCTGGGCACCGACCTGCTTGTCATCGTACTTGATGAAGAACACGCCCGGGTTGAAGCGCACTCGACCATCAGCCGACTGAATCTTCGCGCCGAACTCGTATTCTTGGATCTTCTCATCCTTGAACGAGAATTCGTCGTAGGCACCGTCATAATCCGCGTCCTGCCACGATCCGGCCGTGACCGTCGAGACACCACCGGGCTTCACGCCCTTCGCATAGGTCAGGTAAAGCAACATGTCGTCAGCCGGACGAAACTCGATCGTCGCGCGCGGCGTAAAGTAGCTGTGCTCCGTCTCGAGCGTGACTGGCACGCCCGGAGCCTGTTGTACGCCTGAGCCCGGCACCCCCGGTGGCGCGAACGGGTTAAAGAACGGATAGAGGTATCCGACCGACGGGAAGCCGATCTGGAAGCCCGGGAAGCTCGGATCTTGGCACTTCGTTACCGGGCCACCCGGGAACGATGCCGCGTCGAGCGTCGGCGAGCAATTCACACCAGCGACCGTCTCGGTCTCCTGACCGTAGCGCCCCTCGACACTGACACGCCAACGCTCGTTAAGATCGTACTCGATCAAACCGAAGAATGAATTATGTTCGATATCACGCGCGTTCACGCGCGGGATCGGATTGGTCATCAATCCAAGTACCTGGTTCGCCGAGCGATTTTGACAACTTGGGCCGATCGCCGGTTGACCCGGGAAGAACGTGTTTGGCGGAATCGGCGGCAAACAGAAAATATTGATCGAGCGAGTCGTTTGAGCCGCCTTTTCCTGCCAGTACAGATAGCCCAACATGAAGTTTGCGGGACCGTCGAAATCCGAACGGAAGCGCAACTCTTGGCTGAACTGCTCCGTCTCGTTCGCGTTGTCGAACTTCGCCGCACGCAACGAGGTATCGACCCCGTTGACGACACCGGAATCGAAGTCGCCGTCCTCTTCGAAGGTAAAGTTCGCATCGGTGATACCCGTCAGCGAGGTCACCGTGCCGAAATCGAAGTCCCAGTTGAGCACCGCCGAGAAACGCAGGATCTCACGTGTGCTGCCGACGTAGTCCTTGCCAGTCAATGGATTGGGATCCAACTTGACCTTGAGCTTGTCCGCTGACGGAATGAGACCCGCCGACGAATAGACGTGGTTACTACCGAAGAACGTACCCGGATAGGCGGGGTTACCGGAACCGGGTGGCAGGGTGAACCCCGGCGGCAACACCGTTGTACCCGAATACACTCGACCACTCCCCGCCGGACAACTTCCACGCACGGCAGCAACCACGGCGCCCGTGCCGACGGTCAAGCATTCCGCGCCCGTCGTCGGCCTTACCGACACGAGTGAAATCGGTACCTGCGCCGTTGCCGATTGACCAAACTCGTCGTCGGTGTATTCCGCGCGGAACTTGGCGCTGAAGCTCTCATTCGGCTCCCACTTGGCAGTCAGAGCGAAGCCCCAACCGTCGCCGTCACCGACCTCGCCGCCGGTCACTGAATTTTTGTATATACCGTCCTGCTTCCACTGCACGGCATTTACGCGAATACCGACGGTATCACTCAGCGGACCGCTCCAGGAACCCGTCACATCTTGTCGACCATACTCCGCGAACGAGGCGCGAATATCACCCTCGGCGACGGTCGCCGGATCCTTGGTGACGTACTGCACGGCACCCGCGAAGGCGCTGCGACCATACAACGCCGACTGCGGACCCTTGACGATTTCGATGGCCTGCAGATCGAGCAATTTATTGGTCGCTAGCAACGAACCACCGCCGAACTGAATACTCTCGCTGGAGGTATCGATACCATCGACGAGTACGGCCACATTGACACGGCCGCGCGTCGGCGAGAGACCGCGAATCGAAATGCGGTTGTCGGTTGCTGAATATCCTTTGTCATAGATCAACGACGCATCGAGCCGGGCGATATCCTCGACGTCGGAAATACCCATCTTCTCGATGTCGCCGGACGTGATGGCCGTGATGGACATAGAGACATCCTGCAGATTCTCCTCGCGCTTGCGCGCCGTCACGACGACCTCTTCGAGACCGACTGCGTCGTTCGCGACCAAAGGCATCGCCATCACGGTGGACATGCCGCCAATGACGAGAGCAACCGACCGCTGCGCCGGCTTGAGCGATTTACTCATTTTTATATGACCCCCAAGTCATGATGTTTTAAAGCTGCACTCGAGATTTCTTCACTGAACCTCTAAGCACAACATTGGCAGAGTGCTACAACCGCTCTGCTCCGTCAAACTTCACATCGCGCGAGCAACACAATCCGACCACCCTGTGCACGCCAGCGGTGCACCACTGCACCCCGAAGGTCTGCCGAGCGCGAGCCCGGCGCTAGCGTTGCACCGGTTTGGCTGACACCGGTTTGGCTGACATGCGTTGCGGGAACTCTCTTTCCGCCCGCTCGCGATAGGCATGCGGCAATTGATCGACGTGCTGCAGTTTCGCGCCCGAGGCGTGCCAGATCAGATGCCCGGGCTGATCCCTCATATCCATCCACTTCAGCCAATTCATGAAGACCACCGACGAGAAGCTGGCTGCAACCGAGTTTTGGCGTACATCCAATACGGCATCGCGTTGCGCGAAAATGGTCTGTCGTTGACCGTGCATCGCCGGCATACCCGGTGGATAAACCGTCTGATGCTGCAGCCAAAGATGCGTGCCCATCTGGTGCCACTGCAACTGCAATGGCTTCCTGACCGGCTCACCGAGCGGTGTTCCATCCAACCGAACCGGCCAAATTCCCTCTCTGGTATACGCAAATCCGAGGTTGCCACCCTGCACCGCGGGCTTCACAGCCTCGCGTTTGCCCGTATACGGATTGGCGAACTCATACAAAAATTCGCCGGTCTCGAAATCACGAAAGAAGGTCACCGTATGCCCGCCGAGCTGGAAATCGTCACCGCGATGAGAAAACCAATAGACCTCCATCCCCTCGAATCGCATCAGGGGTCTGGGAGTTTCCCCCTCGCCTCGCACACCGAAAATGACACCAGTGAACCACCAGCGCACGTCCTCCTCCAACAAACTGCCTTGCATCCGCACGAGATTCCGCAGCTGCTCCGGCGAGCGCCAGGTTTCCGGGGCCATGGCGCCCGTTGCCAGCGCACTCGAGTCTGCCGAAGTCGACTCGACACCCACACCCGCCCCTAAGATTAGACTGCCGGCCAACCAACGGCGTCGACTGATCGAGCGTGACCTTGAAATCACGTCAGTCGTACCGTGACTTTATTCTCGGCGTCGATATCGGAGACATCGATTTCGACACCCATCACGGCGGCATAACCGTACAAACGCGGCTTTAGCCAGATGTCGTGCACCTCTGCGTCCGTCAGGTCGAACTGACCGATCCGTCGCGAAATAGCGAGGACATGCGAAAAAGGAAATGTGAACCGGCGCTCGCCAGGCAGCACTCGCAGATCGAGACAAAGCTGATAGAGACAGGCGGTGCGCTCGAACATCGCCGTCAGCGCGAGCTCACGATCGCCTGTTCGGAGGATCGCCTCGCGGGTACGCTCCAACATCGGTCGCATGGTCTGCACATCGTGCTCGACATACTGCTTCGAGAGCCCCTTGTTCTTGGCGAACTGCACCGAGTTCAGATGCATCTTGACCAAGGCGTCGTTCATCTCGTGCTGATATGGCATCGAGTCTTTCAGCGTGCGGATCGCGAGCGCAACCGCCTGCCCCAAAATCTCCTCGCGCCCCTCGAAGCCACTGGTGTTATCCGTCACGCTACCCCCTGACGTTGACCATTCAAGTTAAAGCCCTGTCACCGGGCTTGTCATTGATGCTGTTGTAGCCGCGATTGGCTTGTCCGCCAATGGCGGGCTCGAGTAATACGCCCGGCTTGTCCATTCGTTGGACACACAGGGGTCGGAGTACTAGGCTTGCCCGGCCGTAGTCGCGTAAAAGACCCGCGTTCGCATGGAGGTGAAGCGTGTACATCAATTTTTGGTATCCGGTCGTTCGCAGCGAGGATCTCGGCAAGACACCGCAAAAGGTCCGTCTACTCGGTCACGACTTCGTCGTCTTTCGCGACGAACACGGTCAACCCGCCGTCCTCAGTGATACATGCGTTCACCGTGGCGCGAGCCTCTCGGGTGGCAAGTGCAAAGATGACGGCACCGTGCAATGCCCCTACCATGGTTGGCGCTTCAATCGTGACGGAATTTGCACGCGCATTCCCTCGATTGGCAAAACCACCAAGCCGCCGCCGCGTGCGCGCGTTGATGCCTACCCGGTCGAGGAGCAGTACGGCATCGTCTTCGCATTCCTCGGCGACTTGCCGGCAGATCAACGCCCACCCATCATGCCGATTCCGGAGCACGGCACGGACACGTGGCGCGCCACGCTAGTCACGTTCGATATCGACTACCACTACGAGCGCTCCATTGAGAACGGGCTTGATCCGGCCCACAACGAATACGTTCACCCGACGCACGGTTATCAAGGTGAGCGCGAGGACACGTATCTGATGACGGAGCTGAGACCCCATCAAGAGAATCCGTGGGGACACGGCTTTTTGTCGACCTTCGATGCACCACCGTTGAAGAACCCCATTATGCGGCTCTTCAAAAAAAAGGGCGGCAAGATGGAAGCCGGTTCGGGCACCTATGGTCCCAACCATATGTGGACCTACATTCGATTCACCGCCAAGACGGCGATGCACCAGTACATGTTCGAAGCGCCGATCGATATCAACAAGACACGCGTGTTTTTGTTGAACCAGCGTAATATCGGATTTTTCAAACAAAGCAAGATGGGCGTGCTCGGCGGCTGGCTGAAACGACGAATTAATGCTTGGCTCGACACCAAGATCAACGAACGCAATATGTTCATCGCCTCGCAAGACATCAAAGTGATGAACCACGTCATGCCGCGATTAACACCTCCCTCCCGTGCGAAGGAACTGATGATGCCGGCAGACAAAGTCATTCTGCAGTACCGCGACAAGCTCGATGAGTTCGAAGCGCGCGGCTGGCGCATCGATATGGCAGCCGTGCAAGCAGCCCGAGAGCGCGCCGACATCATCTTTGCGATCCCCTCACCTGCTCGTCGTGAATCGCAAGCCTGGGTACTGGATGAGGTTCCCCGGCTCCCGGCGAAAACCGTCAGCGCATAGCCTGCACGTGAAGTCGACGGCCGTTCACGCTCTCGTGCTGGCCGCGGGTGCAGCGCGTCGTTTCGGAAGTCCGAAAGGTCTCGCCGACTACCGCGGGAAACCGCTGATTCGACACGTCGTCGACTCGGTGATCGCCGCGCTCGCGACTCGTCCTTACGCAACCGGTCTGACGGTTGTGCTTGGCCCCGCACCCGACCCACTGCGAGACGCACTGCAAGGCTGCAGCGCCGACATCATCATCAACCCTCGATGGTCTGACGGCTTGTCGAGTTCACTGCGAGTCGGGCTCGATTCGCTACCCTTTGGCGTGTCGGCCGTCTTGGTCGCCTTGGGTGATCAAGCGCTCGTCACGAGCGGTGACTACCAGCGTCTATTGGATGTCGCCGAGCTAAATCCGGAGCGCCCCGTCGCGGCGGGCTATCGCCACACGGATGGCTATCACCACACGGTCGGTGTGCCCGCCATGTTCCCCACCCATTATTTCGAGCGCCTTCGTGCCCTGCAGGGCGATCGCGGTGCTGCCAGCTTGCTGACATCGGATAACTCGGTCGTCAGTGTCGATATTCCAAACGCCCTCTTCGATATAGACACACCCGAACAGTTGGCTGTTGCGCTCGCCCAGCGCTGATACTCAATCAGCGAAGCTGCGACTCGCCTGGTATGGATGCTCTGAGCACATGGGCCTTGGCCACGAGCGGCAAGCTCTCACGCGCATAACAGGCTTGATCAAACCAAGACGTCGAGCGTACCCGAAGCAACGCGGTAATGAGATATTTGAGCGGCGCGAAAGATAACTCACGACACCATCGTACCTCGAGCTCCCACGTCTCGAGAGCCGTCGCCGCATCGACTCGCGTGGTTCCAGCAGATCGGTACGTGATGTCGAACAAATCAGGGCGCGCCGCTAACGCCGCCGCAGCGCCCAATGCAACCACACCGCCATCCGACTGATCTGCCAAGGTCGGCAAAAGAGCTCGACCCAAGCGTGCGCGCAGCATGGCGCTATCCGGCGGCTCGGTCGCTGCCTCTGCCACTCGAACCATGTCGAACACGGCGTAACGCAGGTTCTGTTTCGCCACACTCAACTGTGCGAACTCAAAAATCGCCATCAGCGCCGGTAGCAGAATGGCGACGAACACCACCATGAACTCGACCATCGAAGCGCCTGATGCACAACGCTTCGTCCGCCAATATTTATAGTGCCCTGGTCTGATCACGCTATGACGTGCCTAGGCGTTGGCGATCGGAGTCATCTGGCTCAACATCGCCTCGATCGACGAACCACACGTGACACGGTGCGCCTGACAGCTGTCGGCTGGAAACTCCCACGTATCGACGGCGTTGGACACTCGAGCGATCACGATGCGCCACGGCGGAACGCGAGGTCGGATCTCCACGATCACCGCATCATCAGAAACAAAGACCACCTCGATCGGACGCGCCAACCCCAGCGTGTGCACCGCTCGACAGCGCGGCAGACATAAGGCATCGAACTCGCGCCAAGTCACGCCGAGACCTACGCCGCACAGGCGGTCCGCATAACGTTGCGCGAGCTTTACTCGCAGCGGTCGCAACTTCACAGAATGCTCACGGCGACAGATTGATGAAACGCAAGACGATCGGTGCGGCCAGTACGATGAACGTGCAGGGAAATATGCAAAGCACCAAAGGGCCTAACATTTTCACGGGCGCCTCCATGGCCGCCTTCTCGGCACGCGCAAAGCGCTCGTCGAGACGTTGCTCCGATTGCGCCCGAAGCACGTCGGCTAGACTGCCGCCGCTCGAATCGGCCTGGATCAAGGCGGCCACGAGGGCGGTCACAGCCGGACTGTCGAGCCGTTCGGCGAGGGCTCGTAACGCCTCGACTCGAGAACGCCCCGCACGCAAATCTCCTTGGACACGCATGAAGGCACGCCTCAATAAAGTTTCCGGTGCACGCTCCGTGCTGATCTTGAGAGCGACACTCAGAGCGCCGCCCGCCTCGAGCGATAAGGTCAGCATATCGAGATACATCGGCAACTCACGAAGCACTTCCAGACGCTGCCGCGCTGCCGCTTCCTTCAACCACCACCACGGCAACAACGCGACGATCGAAGTTGCGAGCATTGCCGTCGCGACGGTACCGAGGACGATGAGTACGCCAACCCCGACAACCAGAGGCAAGGACACAGCGATCGCCATGAATTGATGAGGCAATAGTCCATCATCGATTTCAGCGACACGCAGCTCGCGCTGGATACGCTCGCGCAAGCCGAGCGACAACCGTGGACCTAACCATAATGCCAATGGTGCACTGAGCACGATCATCACGCGCCAAAGCCAAGGCGCCGAGTATTCGGGTCTGGTGGCGTTTTCGGCGACGCGCCAACGGGCCGCCACCGACGAAACAGCACGCCCGAACAACCAAGCGCCTGCGAACACCGCCACGGTCATTGAGATCGCTATCCAGGCGTCTGCCGTCAACATGTCGCACCCCGACTACACACGTATTTGCACGATGCGCCGAATCAGGACGAAGCCGACCCACTCGAGCACGACGAGTACGCCAATGACAGCCCATCCGGCGGGCGATTCCACCAGTTGATTCATTTCACTCGGATTCAACCACCACAAAACGATTGCCAGGCCGATCGGCAACGCACCCATGACCCAACCCTGCAATTTGCCTTGAGCGGTCAGGGCACGAATGCGATTCTCTAACGCCAGACGTCGTCGAACCATCCGTGCGTAGCGCTCGAGTGCCTCGGCGAGACCACCACCGAGTTCGCGAGCAATCGCCAGTGTTGTCACCAGCATGCGCGCATCAGGCAGATCGACCCGTGCGGCAAACCCTTGCAACGCCTTATCGAGTGGAACCCCGAGTCGTTGCTCACGCAGCACCAGTGCGAACTCTTGGGATATCGGTACTGGCTGATGCTTGACGACTTGCTCCAACGCCTGCCCGAAAGCGAGCCCGGACCGTAATGAAGATGCCATCGCGCTGGCCGCCTCGGCTAACTGCGGTTCCAGTGCGCGACGTCGGCGTTGTTTCAGCCAGCGATAAATTAAGGTGGGCGCCACGATCACGATCAATAAGACCAGGGCAGCCGCCTGCGCACCGATCCAAATAAAAGTGATCAACGGTAATGCAAGTGCAGCCATCAGGTTCCACTGCAAAAACCGCACAGGATCGAGAAACAGAAACAACTCGGCGAACTCGACCTCGGTCAAATGCTCGAGATGATGTCGGTGTTCTCGCGAGCCCCACTGCACCGTGCGCGACAAGACGAGGGCCAATAGCGCAGCGACCCCGCCGATGACCAGCGCCCAACCGGCGCCGTCGATCCACTCGGCGAGCCTGGCGAACCCCAACGTGGTCACGACGGCGCTCCGCTGCTGAAAAGATCCAGATTCAGGGATGCACCCGATCGCAGCAAGGCTTCATAAAACTGCGGGACGTGTCCACAGGCGCTGAAAACAGACCCGGACGAATCCGAGCGGAAGATATCCTGCATTTGAATGGTTCCCGCCACGATGCCGGTGATTTCGGTGATACGGGTAATGCAGCGGCGTCCGCTCGACAGGCGGGCTTGGTGGACGATCACGTGGATCGAGCCGGCGATCTGCTCTCGGATGGCGCTGACCGGCAACTCGACTCCCGACATCAATACCATCACTTCGAGACGTGAAAGTAACTCGCGAGGGCTATTTGCATGCACCGTGCTGAGCGACCCGTCATGACCGGTATTCATTGCTTGTAACATGTCGAGCGTTTCGCCCCCGCGGCACTCGCCGACCACAATACGATCCGGTCGCATACGAAGCGCATTGCGCACCAGATCCCGAATCGTTATCTCGCCCCGCCCTTCGATGTTTCTCGGGCGGGTCTCCAGGGTGACGAGATTGGCGTGGTCGAAACACAGTTCCGCCGAGTCCTCGATCGTGATGACGCGCTCATCCGCGGGTATCAAACTCGAAAGTACATTCAATAGCGTCGTCTTACCGGAACCCGTGCCACCGCAAACGAGAATGTTTCGGCGCGATTCGACACAGATACGCAAAAACGCCAACATCGCCTCACTGAGCGACCCGTTGGCAACGAGATCCTGCGCCGTCAAACGACGCTTGCCGAAGCGGCGGATGGTTAGCGCAGTGCCTTGTATCGCCAACGGATGCACAATGACATTGACGCGAGATCCATCCGGCAGGCGCGCATC
>SXGQ01210665.1_pt1 | contig 33019 bp, 34 predicted proteins | sample 3178371 | NCBI WGS metagenome assembly SXGQ01 (sample SAMN11356859, study PRJNA531348) | freshwater metagenome | isolation source: freshwater sample F1-20 | place: China: Fuxian Lake, Yuxi | collected 2017-12-25
CCTTCCCATGATGCGGTTGCAAATGTTGGTCTATTTCCTGATTCACCGTTAATATAAACAACAGTACCTTTTGTTAACGTAAATGAATTAACATTTCTACCACGAATAACACTTTGGTGACCAATTTCAAGTTCAAAATTAGATATATCTGTATCTAACTGTAAAGTCTTTGTATCATCAGTCCAATGTAAACGCCCAGTTAAAAATGCTGGTAGGGATGGGGTGGTGTTAAAATCAATATAATCTACTGTTGATATATGTGATTGTGTGACAAACAAACTGCCTGTTATAGTTTGATTGCCAATAAATGTATTTGACCCTGTCGTAGCAAACGAGCTCGTATCAATAGTAGTTCCCGTTCCACCGCTGCCAAAACCTGAAGCAGCTGCTGAGGCTGAAATAAATGTCGGAGAAATATACGAAGCTGTAGTAGCAAATGAAGCAGTTAAATTAGTAATTTGATTTCCTAGCCCATCAAATACTTGACCTGAGCTGGAAATTTGTATTAAATTTTGAAATGATGCAGAAACATACTGCGCAGATAAACTAGAAATTGCCATTTAATTCTCTTTTGTAATAAATATCGAAAATGTAAATAGTATTAAGCCGGTGACGGCGTTCCTGGCGGTTCCGGTGCAAATGCCTCGCTTAAACCAGTTACAGTATTAGATTGTAAAGATCGTCCAGTTAATACATTTACATTTGCTATAGACCAACTAAATAAATGGTCGTTACCTGATAATACTGCTGATCTTCTCATCCTTAATAAATTATACTGAAGCGCAATGGTTACTATAGAATCTTCGGAAGTGGAAGGTACGGCTAGTACTATTCGAAATGGCCGGCTAAATTTAGTTGTTCCGGCAGCATCAGTAGAATCAAATGTATTTGTCGTCGAGCCTGGTAAATTTGTATTATTTATACCTAGATTCAGCGATCCAGATTTGCCAGTAATATATGAATTTAATGATGATGTATCTGGTAAGCCGAAACTAGTAGTGTGAGTATTTGATAGCGATGATGATATTGGTTTCCATACCGTGGCGCGAAATCCAAATCCTAATCTACAATCAGTAATACCGTTATCTGTATTTTTCGTTATAATTGCATTTCCAAATATAGTAATAGCATTTTCAAACGGAAGTAAATACACTGAAATTGGCGTAGTCAAATCAACCCAATTTAAAAATGGGCTAATGACTGAACCTGATCCTATCACTGTACTGTATGTCGTTTCCGATGAAGACTGTTGCGTAGCGGTGGATTGCGAAACTTGCGTTACGGTAGATTGTTGATAGTAAATTAACCTGCCTATATTTTTACCGTCAATCAATCCAATAGACGTATCCATCATTCGATAGTTAGTGGCATCGTTTGAACCAGTAAACGTAATAAATGCCGATGCTGTTACTTGACCGGTAGTATCTAAATGAAATTTTGTTAATTGACCAGCGCCTGAGCCTGATTTATATAAAATTTCCAATTGGCCAGAAGATCCACTTAAGAATACATCTTGATTACCAATAAAAAATTTGTTCGTGCGAATATCTAACTCACCTCCATTATCAGTTGCATATCGGAAATACGATTCTGAATTTGCTACTAGCTCTAATCCTACGCCGGCATACGATTCTGCTGCAGTTAACAAAGATTGTACAGAACCTGAATACATTACAAATCCTGCTTGGCCCGTTCCGTCTAGTGCATTTTCAAATCCAGTATAGCCTATACTTCGTATCAAAGCTGCGTTGTTTCGTCCAGATAATTGTACACCTGTGCCTGTTTCGCCTGCTACAAACAATGATCCAGTTAACAAATTATCGTCTCCGCCTACATATGTATTACCTCCTAAAAATAAATTGTTCAATGATTGAATTGATTGCTTAGCTACCAGTCCTGAAGGATTGATAAATTCAAATTTGAAATCTAACCGATCATTTCGATGCACTGTTGGTATTGCAAATGAGGCCGTAACTACTTGCGAAGTAAACCCAAATTCAGATTCTGTTCCAGTAATGTCTGTTTCATTTGATAAAATATACTCTCCAACGCCCGCGCTACGATAATATGAACGAATTCTAGCTACAGTACCTACTGTCGGCGTTAAATTTGTAAAAAACGCGGTCGCTAAATTATATTTGTTTTCTGTAGTCGGTTCTGATGAGGCTGTTTGTTCATAAATGATATCGATAGTTGAAATTCTGCCTCGCGCAGGAATGTATTGAGAATTTGAATTGTTAATTTCAAAAACTAGAAAATCGTTTAAATATCCTACGCCGGAGCCACTAGAAATCGATAAACTAGAAGAAAATATTGAATCGGTCAGCGTACCGTTAATTGATGGCGTTAATCCTATAGCGGATGCCACGACAGAACTTGATACATATACAGTAGCAGAAACGACGTTTGGATTAAATGCTGCCGTAGTAGCTGAGCTAGTTACAAATACTGCAGTATTATTTACATAATAATATTCTACGTTATCGACAGTGGCGGATGAAAATTTATTACCTCCTGAATATACTTTATCTAAATAAGACCCTGTTGAAGATGTAATAGTAACTGAAGGTGTGGTATTGAAAATAATTTCCGTTTCATTGCGCTTTGATGGATTAGTAGCTACTGTCGTAGTCCATCTAATGTTCGGTTGCATTGTTTCTGGTAGCCGATTACCATTAGCATCTTGATCGATAATACCACATAAAACGATTTCAACGGGCCCTGGCGGGATATCTTGCGTAATAAATACAGAAACAATCGCTTCTTGTTCAGACGATTCTAAATCTAAATCAATTTCGAAATAAATAGGATCTCCATTAGAATCTAAAATTTCAATTTCTACAGGCGTATCTTCTACAAAAGTATCTGGATTGCCTTTGAATTTGAAAATGTTTTGTCCAGATGTAAATTCAGTAGGTAAATAACTAATTCGAAAATAATTAGGCGACGATACTGAAAAATCTTCAACTGCTACATTTAACTCTAATAACCCTTGATAAATGATTTCTTTTCTGCTCATTCGTACGATACTTTAAAATAAATATCATACAAAATGAATTTTGGATTGTCCTTTAGATTTTGTAATTTCTACTAGTTTGTCTACAATATCTCGCATTGAATCTATATGTGAAATAATCATAATAAATGAAAATTGCGTTTTCATATAATCAAATAAGTTGAACATGGAATTCATGTTGTCTGAATCAAGTACACCAAAGCCTTCGTCAATTGCTAGAAAATTTGGTCTAGGTAAATTAGATACATTAACTAAAGCTGTTCGAATAGCCAATGAAGATATAAATTTTTCCATACCTGAAGTAAGCTCGATAGGCCAAAAATTGTCTTCATCATATACAATATGACAATTGATATTTTTGCCGTCCATATCCAACATCAAATTAAAATCTACAATTTGAGAAAGTATGTTATTGATTTCCTGCTCAATGTAAGGTACTGCAGTTGAAATTAAATCATATGGAACTCCATCTCGAGAAACTGCCTTCAAATAATATTCATAAAATTTATACTGCTGCGTTAATTCTTTAAGCTTTTGAATAGAATCTTCTGCCTGTTGTTTTGTTTTCATTGCAACAGATAAATTAGAATGCGTAGAAAGTATCTCTTGATTAATATCCTTCAACTCGGACTTTTTATAATCCAATTCTAATTTTAAACTTTCAATTTGAGCGTTTATTTCTAAATTAGATGCAATGATATCTTTGGTTTTATGATATTCTTCAATTTTACGAGTTGCATCAGAAAGCAAATTATTTGCTTTGATTTCTAACTCTGAATTTGTTTGCAGCTGTTGGTGTAAACTACTCAAAGATAATTCAGTAGTCGATTTCGACTGAAGCAGTTCATTGTATTTATCTAATTCAGATTGTGCTGAAGAATACGCTTCCATCTTTTCTCGTATACTAGATAAATGCCTAGACATTTCATCGCCTTTTAGTGCGTCCAGCTTAATAGATTCTTTCGTTTCAATAGCGTCTTTGACAAAAATATTATTCATACAAAATTCACAATTTTCGTCATACTCTAAACTTTCCAATTTTTTCATTTTTTCAAGTTTATTCGACACTTCCGTTTTAAGTCGTTCAATTTTCAATAATATACTTTTTTCTTCAGACCGCAATGTTTCCAAATTGGAAATTTTATCCTTTAAATCGCTTATATTAAATGTAGACAGTTGCAATGTATATTCATTAATTTTTTGTTGCGTGTCGACAATTAATTCATCAATTGATTCAATTTTATTTTCAATTTCAGAAATTTTCGTTTCTATAGAAGATTTCAAAGTAACTAGTTGATTTAAATCTGTTATAGACGAATCTACCGTTACTAGTGTCGAGGTCAAGTTTAAAATGTTGTCAGTGTAAACGTCAATTTTTTCATCTAACAGTTGTTTTTCTTGTAGTAAATCTTGATACGATGCTGAATATATTTTTATATCAGTTAATGATTCTGCTAATTTAGTATCTAAATCTTGTTTAGTATATTCTTTAAGTAATGTTGCAACTTCCTTGATGTCTTCATTGGCAACTGAATATAATTCTTCAAAAATGTTTATGTCTAGAAATTGTGAAAGTAAATCTTTACGATTTCTTTGATCCATATCAATAAATCCTGAATTGTTGTTTTGTATAGATAATGTCGTTAAAACAAAATCTTCATACGTGCCGAGTACTGTTCGTATATTTGCGTTGGTTTCGCTACGCTCTTTACCATTTAAAGATTCTTGATTGCCTAATTCATCTATACTGTAAAAATTAACTGCTACTCGAACATGATTATGGCGACCCTTCGTGCCTGTACGCTCAATTACATAATCTTTTCCATTTAATTCAAACTCAAATTTACATGAAAATGAATTTGCTCGGTTGTTTAGTACATTTGATGCTTTTGAAGATCGACTACATTTATCAAATATACAATATGTAACTGAATCTAAAAATGTAGATTTCCCTGAGGCGTTTGGAGCAAATAAGCCATACAAACCTTTCATGTTGGTAAAGTCTACGACATTATCTTTGCCATAACTAAACATGTTGGAAAATTCAAATCGTTTAGGTACCCATGATACATTGCGACTTACCTCTAAATGTTTCAGTCCGGAATTTACCGTACGGTTAACATAACGTACTCCGTCTAACACGTCATCTTCTAATGCAAATTTATTTTCTAAATATTTCGTTATCAAATCATTTTGATATTCTACATCTCGTACATCTCCAATATTAATTCGAGATACACGATTTCGATTGTTTTGATAATCTGATATTCGCTGTACTGTCGTTTCTTCTATACGATAACTCGATTTGATTTCTGCTATGATTTTCTTTAGATCTGCAGTATCTGTATTTTGTGAACGAATTCTTAAACGAATTTGCTTGTCTTTTAATTTTTCAGGCATTGGTATATATTTGCCACCATCAATATCAACTGTATAGTAACAAAAATCGTTTTCTATTACAATAAATTGAGATTGTTTTGTAGCCGTATCCCATACTAAATATCCATGATCTAACGCTTCTGCATGATTTTGTTGAATTGTTGAACCAGGATAAGCTATTGTTTTTTCTTGATTTAAATATTGAGCTGGTTTATGTATATCACCTAACAATACTAAATCATATCCATCAAATAATTCAATTGGTACATTTTCATTAACTAAAGTAAATCCAATGTCTGTTACAGCTGAATTAACTGCGCCATGATGAAGAGCAATTTTATACGACCCTTTTACATCATTTGCGCGAATAAAATCTTTTGGTTTATCAAATACAGACATGACTACAAACGTTTTATCCGCCACTTGATACACGCCCGAATCTTTAAGATACAGTAAATTTGTATGATTAAGTGCATTAACGATTGGCGTTAAAGCATCTAATCTAGTTTTATTGTTTAGATTACAGTCGTGATTGCCCGTAATTAATATTGTAGGAGCTATGTCTGCAAACATTTTGAAAAATTCCTGAACTGATTGAACTAGCTCTGGAGTCATATCTGTTTTTGCATGCACTATATCTCCCCCTAAAAAGATTATAGAATTTTCAGTGCAAGTAGATTTAATTGAATCAACTAATCGATCGAATACAATTCGATACTCTTTATGTCTTTTTAAGTTTCTAATATGTATATCTGATATATGATAAATTTTATCAATTTTCGAAATACCAATGTCAATTTTCTTTCCTCTTATCATATTTTTGCAAATAGTTTATATTCAATAAATTTCGTAAACGAAAGTGGCTTCGTTTCTTTAATTAACGTTATCATGTTTTCAAATCCAATTTCTGCAGGATCTTTATCATGTAAATCGACAAAATACACTTGAACGCCATTGTTCATGAAATACTCTGCATGCTGCAGTGCCTGTTTTTGAGCGTCTTTATCTAGACAAATGTATACTTTGGATACTTTGCGCTCGATAATTTTCTTTCGCAAATCTTCGGATATTGTTTTTCCAAACAATGGAATTGCATTTCGTCTTACTGCAATTGCATCAAACGCGCCTTCAACTAATACAATTGGAAGATCCCAATTTATAAACAACTCAAATCCAACACAATTTTTAGAAAAGTCTGGATTTTTATGTTTAAATGTATCGTCATCGTAATAAGACCTGCCAACGAAAAAGTTCAATTTACCCGTCTCATCATAGGAAGGAATAATTATTTTTTTATTGTATTCTCCTTCTTCGCAATACCCAATACCATATTTAACAATTTCAGATAAAGACACGTTTCGCTTTACATTTAGATAGTGTATAGCATTTTTATATTCAATTGAATTGGAATAGTTGTGTAAGGGAATAAACCCTTTTGGCAGGTCGAGCACATTCGTAGACTCACGTGCATCACCTTTCGAAAAACTACTATACTTAGATTGGGTACCTACAATCCGATGCAATTCAGAAATCAGATCTCGGCCTAAGTTTAAGGCTTTGAACAAGGAAGTAAGCTTTTTACCTGACTTGTTACATACCCAACAATGCCACGGATTGTCGCCTGAATCAGATGTAACAGTTTGAACTTCTAACTTTTTCTTAGACGATGAACAGAAAGGACAACAAAATGCCATGTTTCCTTTATTAGTTTGTTTGCCCTTACCTAACTGTGTCTGAAGCAGTTCGATCAATCTAGAATTATTCATGATAGAAATATATGAAAATTATTTCTATAATACAAATTTAATTGAACCATTCTTCTGGAATGTCTTTATCTGCATAAAGAAATCCATTTTTCTCACACCATATGGCGTAAGTAGTTTTTGAATTTTTCGAAATTTTTGCTTTGGAATTTTGAAATAGAAATCGAATATCTAATTCAGGATGCTGTTCCTTAATCAGCAAATGCTTTTTTCTGTCAGCAGCTAGAAATCTTCCTTTCGTTTCCACAAATATACCATTTGGTAATCGAAAATCGGGTCGGTATTTGTGCTTGGTTACGGGTTTGATAAATTCAATAACATTTTGCTCGTATTGACCATCAATTCCTCGAGAAGTTAGCGACTCATTAATTTCCATTTCTAAACCGCTGCGAAATCCATATTTTGCGGCTACCTGCTTTCTACTAAACTTTTTTCTTGCCATAACTAATTTTTGTTTTAAGCGTCAAATCGCACGATAATATTCAAATCAACATCGTCTCGTTTACGTATAGGAGTTCCTAACTTTCCAATTGCTAACAACTGACCTTTGTCATTATACAATCCTACCGTTGTAATGTATGGGGCAAATTCATCTAACGCTACAAAAGACTTTGGAAATTCACTACCTGGGTTGTTATTTTTACGTATAGTTGGATTCATAGTAAAATTAAATTCGTCGCCGCGCATTTTACAAATATATTCATGCTCATACAACGTTTTTGTTGAATTGAATTCTAAATAAAATTCATCTAAATAAGATGACTCAAGTGTATTCGTTCGAAGATTAAATAATTGATCGGCAAACATTCGATATTGTTCAGTTCCATATTTAGGTCTAGGATCAGACAGTACAACAATTCCATGCTCATAAAATACATTACCTACAATGTTTCTGTTCGTAGACATTAAATTAGATCCGGTATGTGTTAGTTGTGTAATTTCGGTTTGTGTTAAAGCTTTATCAAACATCAAAAACTCTCGAATATATCCATAATATCCATCTTTTCCGTTACCACTTGAATCTAATCCTAACGAACCAATAAATATATCTGCTTGGTTTTGTATATTACCTGCAGGTACTGAAGCTGAGCTTTGAAGCTGCCCATTGAAATATAATTCTATAACTGAACCTGTTTTCTGAAACACAAAATGATTTAAATTTGCCGTATCTGCCAATGAAGCTGAATACTGTACACTTGCTATTTGACCTGAAGTTTTGTAATTACAAACAACTGCTGGTAATCCAGTGCCATCATCATCAATGTACATATCAAATGGATATTGAGAACTGTTAGTATCAAAATCTCCATGTACTAGCAATCGAGTATTAGGATTGAATCGATCGATTAATCCTGTAGATCGTTTAGTTAATAAATACTTTTTCCTAGATATTGTCGAAGGTAGTGTCGCCCAAAATGCTATAGAATAATTATCATCTTGTTCGAAATTCATTCGATCGTTAGTAGGTATTCTGATGTAACTGTTATCTGAAAAGGCTGCAGCTTCACCCCAATTAGTCGATCCAATATTATATCCAGAATTGTTTGTTATCCAAACATTTTTTGCAGATATAATTAAATCAGGTATTGTCGTTTCCTTTGAAATTTCTGTTACGGCTGTATCGGTATTTAACGCAATCGAAGTATTGCCTGTCCAATTAGAAGCGTATCGCATTGAGTTTATCGTTAAATAAATCAATTCATTGGAAATTGATGAACTTAATGACGAGTCAATTAAATTTCCATTCCCGTCATCATATAAAGACATACTAACTGCATTTAATTGCGAATTTCGTAAACGCAATTTAACTGAATTAGGTCGTATCGTTTCTCCGAATCGAGCTTGCGGAATACTAATTATAGATGCTTCAGGATAAAGTGTACGATATATATTTTGATGATTGCTATTACCGAATACATCATACGGTACGCCGGCTCGTTTATAATATAAATGATCAATACTATACCAATACAGTCCAGATTCTTTTTGACTAGAAGAATTAATTAATGCAGATGAACTGTCATTTAAGTACTGTTGGCTGTCAAGCGTTAATATACTACCATTAAATGAATTTGGGTTTGGTTTTATTGCTGCAAATCTAGATATATTATCTAACTGTAAGCTAGATGTTGTACTATATCCCCATGATTTATAAACTTTAAAGGGTGTAATCGATTTATCTCGATCTTTTATCGTCTTAAAAACTCCTGACTTTGCCATATGAATAGTAAATAGGCTCTTTAATATAAATACCAAAGAGCCTACTTATTGGTTATTTTTAGAAGTCGAGTTTTACTTTTATTAAAACTTCATTACTAAATGTTTTCTTGATAGGCTGACTTAATTTACCAACCGCTAACAATTCCTGTCTGTCATTATACATACCTACGGTTGTAATGTAAACTTTAGGATCGCCAATAAACGTAGCTTGAGCAATTTCTCCCACTGAACCGGTTACGAATGTTGGATTGTTTGAAAAATTATATTCAGCATTTTTCACTCGTACAAAATAGTGCGTTGAAGAAACTGATTCTGCAGATCTTCCTTGAGCTGCATAAGTACTGCCGGCAGACATAGCGCCTGATATAGCAGTAAACAATTTAAATGCATTGTCTCCGGCAATATTTGAACCAGTTACGGTATTAAATGACGCAGATACATCTAATACATCGGCATTTAAAGCTAAAATACCTAAATCAGGATAAGCTAATCCATAATATACAGGTGATGATGAAGAATAAATACCATTAATTAACGAACCAGATACAATGTTAAATACTCTAGCTCCATTGACTACAGAAGTCGTTGAAGTATTAGATGAATCGTCGATTAATGTAATAAATGAAGGGCTAGGATTGTTTACTCGTACATTTGATCCAGTGTGGACATTGTTTGCAAAATTTGAACCACTTAATTGTGCTAAAGTAAGTTCCCAGGTACCGGCGTCTAGCTTTTCTTTGATTCTAGCTCGATTATAATTTACAAAATATACTGAATTTGAATCGGTAGAATTTGCAAATGTAAATGTCGTGTCTGTTGGCTCAAGTAACAATAAACGATATTGAGAATATACCGCGCGAGTTGCCGAATCATTTAAAGTGCCTTCTGCAGATGAACCAGAGCCTAATCTATGACCATACGCGACTGCAAATTGCGATTCTGATGTCGAGGCTGTGCCATTCCAAACATCATAAAAGTATTTTTTAGATGATACACTTTGAGCTGACGATGTATATGCTGCTGACATTGTAGCTGCATTACCAGAAAACACTCCGGTTGTAACTTCCGTCTTTTGGTTTTCGATTATATCACTGGCAATATCAAAGCGCGTAAAGATTCTTCCATTGGCCGAAGCTTGATTTTGTCGAGCTTGCTCGGCAATTATTTGATCTGCGATTTCACGAGCTCTTCGTTCAATTTCGGCTTGAATATTTTGTTGAGCGGCTTGATCTTGTGCTGCTCGCTGTGCGGCTTCAATTGCCGCGCCAACTTGAGAGAGGTCTGGCGCTCCCGTTGTTACTGGACCTGTGGAAGATGCTTCAGTAGACCCAGCAGCGAAGCTACCGGCTCCCCCAGTGAATAATGTGGCTGTTGTTGTACGTCCCATATTTTATTTTAATTATTGTGCATTGATAATTGTCGAGCCAACTGCTGTAGCTAGTTGTACTTTTTTAATTGTAACATTAACAGTAACTCGGCCACCAGTTTCATTACCAATTATCGTTACTGTCGTATTAACATCTGAAACTAGCTGCTGTTTAGCAATTAGCTCAAAACTAAATCCTACAACAGATACAGACTGAGCAGCTTCAGCATCTCCAATAAATCTAGGTACTGTCGGACTTGCTCCCGCAGTAACTGGTAATACGGTACGTAAAGTAGCAGCATCAGAATTAGCTAAAATAGCTGTATATCCTAACGTAGTATTTCCAGCAGAAAAGTTAATTGTAGTCGGAGTAATTGAAAATCTTTGACCCGGCGAAGTTAATGTAATTGACGTTTGAGGTACTGATAAAACTGGAATTCTAGCAGTTTTCTTAGGTAAAGTTACTAGTTTATATCTCATGATTTGACTTTCATCTGCAGTAGCTTCGACCAGAGGCATGTTTTCAATGATAATACCATAATAATCAGAACCTAGCGGGTGAGCTGGATTCCATAAATCATAATCAATTTCATCATCTGCCAAAGCAAACTGAGTAATTTTAAATTCGTCTTTACCACGAGAAAGTAGCTCTCGGCCTTTTTTAGTTAAAATGGCATCGACAGTGATTGAACTATTGTCTAAGTATCCCATAATCTTTCTTTTAAATAAATATAGAAATCGTTAAGTTCTTATTTCGATACAATTCTTCTACCCGATACAGTTTTATCTATAGTAGTTAACTGATTAGATGAAAATACTAATTTGTTCGGATTCACTTCAGTTATTTTAACTACCGGGCCGCCGTCGATAGTTACTGGAGAATCTACATTAACTGCAGATGCTGTTAACTTCGATCCTAAATAACGATGATTTTGTGTACCGCGTGGTATGAAATCTTGCGTTTGAGAATAATTAAGTCGATAAATTAAAATTTGTTTAGTTACAACTGTATTAGGTCCGGTATTTCGAAATATTATTAAATTTGTATTGAATCTAAATTCATTATCGTAGGAGCCTGTACGATTGAGTGTTGAAATTTGCGGAATAGTATCCAATATCGTTAAAGTATCTTGAACTCGAACATTACCGTTCAAATCATTGAAAGAAGCACTTACATAGTAAGTTCCAGGATATGGAAGATTAAATCTACCTATTTCAGCACCAGATACAGTAGTAACAGATCCAGACCACGCTAAAATTTTATACCGCTCATCTTTATCAACTAAATAGTTTGAAGTTCGCGCGTTTAAAATTATCGAACCTGTGTCATATGGTATATAGGAACCTGATTCTTGTATTTTATATACACCAATGTATCTGTTTTGTACCCATCTGTTCGGAAGTTTATTTTGTTCCGTTAAATTATCGATTTGAGCAACTTCAAAATTACTTAGTACTTCTGAACTGAATTCAATTTCCGAATTTCTAGAAATGTCAATTCCAAATGTTATATCACTATTAACTGTCGAGTCAATTTGTATCGGCCAATCAATGATCATTGGAATAGAACTGTATTCTCCAGTTAATTCTGGTACTCTTTCTAGTTGCATATCATACGTCAGGTCTTCAATGCCGGGCTTATTTCGCATTATGCGAATTTTGCTACGTTCTAATACATTTGGCTCAACCAGCAATCCAACTATAGGATTAATTCTATTTGGTAAAAGTTGTTTGATATACTTAAATAATGAAAAATCATATATTTCTAGTGCACGAAAATACGCTTCAAAATCATTACGATTGTCGTACTTTTTCCAATAGTTAGTAGCAAAATTAATTAATCTAGGGTATTTTTCAGAATATTCGTCGTTCGGATCTCCAATATAGTTGTCAATTTCAAAATATCCTAACTGATTGAAAATGTCTTCATTGATCGCAGTCTGTGGCGAAAAATATACTCCTAATCGATTTGAATCTAAAGAATATCTATCTAAACTAGATCTAGTAGCTCGAGTTTTTGTATTTAACGTTCTACCTGGAATAAAGCTGGAAGAATCAATTCGAATTTTATTTGTATATAAACTATTACCTCCTAATGAAGGTGATGGAGTATAGTATCGTTCTTCAAATCCTTCAAAATTAATTGATCCTGAATCAGCAAATCCAATGTAATAAACAGATCCCGTATTTATATGCTGATTTGGGTGACTGGAATTTTGATAAAATGAACCACTGATAATTTCTTTGTTTGCTAACGTAAATCTTTGCAGTAAATGATCATATGGTTTTGCTGCTTGCTCTCCCGTAGAAAGTGATATGCGATCTATGTTATATGTATAAGTGTTTGGCGACGCTCCATGTTCACGAATCGTTGCATCGTTTAAAGTTCCAGACCAAATACGTATTTCATGATAATGTCCATTAAATTTAGATAAATCTGAAACTGTACTACCGTTAGGAAGAGTTACGGGAGAAGTTAATGTTCTAGAACCTGAACTAAATGTAAACGTTTCAGTACCTGTTGTCGGAAATATATTTAAATCGCCATTGAAGCTAGCAGATTTTATGTATGTCGTTTTTCCATATTTAGTTCTAGATACTTTCAGTGACCCAGTTGAATTAACTGACTCAATATAGATATTATGCCAGCTGTTATCAAATATGTATACATTTGAAGCTGAAACTGCATTACCTGTAACGGTATTAAATAGTGTTATCGTGCCTTCATTTACTAAATCAGATCTGTTCAATGTTAACTGATATACATCGCTAACGGATGCACTAGTAGCTGAAAATATATTATAATTCGTAGCATTACCGTACGTAAAATTATTATCAGGTTTAAATCTAAACTGTAGCGTATTTGCTGATACAGTATTGCCCAAGCCATTTACATAGGTAGCTACGGGTACAGATAAACTTCCTGTATCAGATAACCATGCATAATGATATACATCATGTTCATATTCAGGAAAATGATCATTGTCCGTAAACGTTGACGGGCCTCCATACTCTTTAATTGTTAATACAGTTGAAGGAATACCAAAACATGTTAAAAGAGCTTTGATCGATCGAGACGTTCCTTTATTTTTAAGAATAAATGGCAAATTGTTAACGATTCGACGCCATACTTCTCTAGTAGAATTTTTGTCTGCTAAAGATGTTCTACCATCGACATTTTGTTGAATTAAATCTCCATTTTCGTCGACTCCAATTGTATATTTCCATAAATCGGACACTGAACGCCCGTCTAACAATTTGAATCCCATTGATTCTGCTACATGATAAAGTAGATCGTCTGACATACCATCTTTAGGATGTTCTTCTCTGGAATGTATTAGTGTTAAACTATTAATGTATGTCCATAATATATCAAAATGATGTCCTAACATATGTACAAAAAGAAGAAACTGATCAGCGTCTTCTAAATTTCGTAAATGCAATGGAATGGCATTTTCTAATTTATGTACATTGTTAGCATCGTATGCTTGCGCAAGACTTAATAAATTTTGATAGTATGATTTGCCTTGACTTGAAGTAGTTCGAACCTGTGTCGAAAAATATCCGTATGGATCTGGTCCGCTACTTACTTGCCAAGTTTGACTGAATTGACTCCATAACATAAAAGATTGTTGCCATTGCAAACTTATAGGTTGTGTCTTTGGCCATGGATCAATTGAGCCTGTCGTATCATAATGAGTATATAATTTGCTACCAGTTGATTCAAAAAACAAATATTTTTCAAAATCATCAAAACTACTTACTACACTGTTTCGTTTACCAAATACATCTATGATATTTGTATTAGTAACGTCTCCTCCATTAATTTGCGATAGCGTTTGTATCTGATCAGAATAGTATTCTATCAACTCTAATTTATAATGAAAGTTTTTTACTCTTTCGACTGCAGAAGAATAGTGTACAAAATTATCAAATAAACGGTAGTTTATATTTAATTTAACTCCAGATAGTGATCCTGAAAAATACGAATCAATTAACTGTTGCGATGTAGTAATATTTGATCCTAGTAAATCATTCCATGACTTAAAATCAGTTGCTATGGAAGTAGAGTCTAGATCTTCCAAATCAAAATTCGGTCCAGAAAGTTGCCTAAAAGTTCGTTCAGCAACCTTCGGCGTTACTGTTACGGAAGTTACGGCTGGGTCTGATACTTCAAATGAAATCCAACATTTGTCTTTTTCCTGAATATCTGCAGGCAATGGATTGTATAATCGAAGTACTAGTTCAGGATTGGCTGAATTTCTTCTATCAAATCGAATATTAACAATTTGCGAAATATTATTAAATCCGAAATTTAATATGTATGAATTAAATAAATCTTGCTGTTTACTTCTTGCTATGAAAAAGTTATAAAAATTAAGAAGCTCGAGTCGAAGAGCATTACTTTCATTATCTGTTAATCGGATTCGAACTTCTCGCCTTGAAGGAGAAATTTCATATACCCATAACTTTTGTCCTTCATACGATCCAATGACATTGTACAATGTATTGTATACAATTTTATATTGACCGCGAACAATGTTTATTTCTTCTAACGCCGAATTTGTATTAATGTTTAAATATTGTTCTACTACATCTCCATTGTTAGCGTCATTGAATTCTACTGTAGTATGTTGACTTATATTATGTAATGCATTAATGTATACTCCGTCTGAAGTATATACATGCATTTCAACAATTGGCGGCGCTGGATAAGTAGCTTGTACAGAATACGCTTGCAAATCTAAAAATTCCGTATCTTTGGTACTTAGTCGACTAGCTCGAACTAAATTTCTAGAATTTAAAATATCCTGCTCGTTAGTGTAATTTGAAAACGACATTACTTTCTTTAAAATAAATATCTAAGTTAGATATTATTGTTTATCCACGATTATATGATGACCAAAGCGGTATGCCATCATTAGCTATTTGAATAATACCTGCGTCTGTAATTTGCACCGATGAATTGCCTCGAAATACGGGCGCGTTTGCTGGGCCAGTAAAGTCACTAGTTGACCAAATTTGTCGGTTAGTTCCTACTACAAAAAACTCCCAACGCAAGCGTGCGTTAGACCATCGCAAAGCTACAACTTCATCAGTTCTATTAGGATTAAATACAAGGTCTGAACCTGAAATAATACTAAATCCTAACGTTTGTACTGTGCCAGGTAATGGATTTCCTATTTCGTCAAATTCTCCCAAATACACTTGCAGTCGAGCTCTGATTCTAGTAGTGCCAGTTATATCAGTAACTGGGCCTAATAAAATCATTAATTTTGCTGTTCTATTTTTAGATAACAACATATTACCGATTCTAGGCGCTCCGGGCGCCCCAGGTTCTCCTGTTCTATCAGAAAACAACCCTCCGCCTGCAGTAACAATATCTGGTACAGCATTAATTAAGTCGGGCGGTCGACGAGCTAAATCTAGTTGAGCTTGAAGTTCTGCAATTTGTTGTCTAAGTCTGTTAATAGTGGTCGTGTCGACGCGAGTTTGTGCTAATAGCTCTGATACATCTAATTCTAAGCCGGATATTTTTTGAATTAAAAAATTTGCAGGATCTGCTTTTGGAGCTACAAATTCTTCAAATTCAGTATCAATAGCTTCGCGTATTTTTTTATAAGTAGTTTTAGTAGCGAATAAACTTACAAATTGTCTTTGATTTGTTAAATCTAAATTTTTATCAATTTGTATTGTACCCGAGTCTAATTTTTTATACGGCTCATTTATTATATTTCGTACCGATTCTAATTTTATTCGATCGGATATGGTATATCGTTCATCCAATTTAAAAAATTGACATTGTTCGTAGTACGTGGCTGGAGGTCTTCTTGTAGTATCAGAATCTAAATCGATAATTTGGTATGGGTCTCCTGGAGACGGATTGAATATTTCATTTCCTACTCTTGGAGAAAATGAAGCGTTGCCGCCGGTATTTGAATCTGGATATCGTTGCTGTGGCATTATTCTACTACTTTAAATACAAAATCATTGGAATTGAAATATTCAGTAATTCCAGAAAACTCTATTTTTACTTCAAATTTATAGTATCGTTCTGGATACATCATTGTCGTATAAATATCAAAATATGCGCCGGTAGAATCTGAACTTATCTTCGTAGCCTCGCTATATGGAATTAAAACTTTGTTTGTATGCGCATCTAAAATTTGATAATATGAATTTTGCGGCAAAGCTTTAACTGTACTAAATACAGAATTTTGAGCAAATGAAGGTCTAGGATACTTATTTCGAGAAGCTAATAGCACTCTTACTTTTCGATTTTGTTTGTATTCTCCTCGAAAATTTCTAGAATAAACAATTGGATTATCTGCAAAAGTTACTGTCGAAAGTGAACCAGTGGTATATGATACACTGCCTGTCCAACTAATAAACAATTGTGGCTGATAAATTGTATTCGTTTCTGTAGAATAAAATTGCAATGTAGTATTAGGATAATTGCTAGCTGCAATTTCTGAATTTTTAAAGGAAACTAAAATACCATTGTTTTCAAATACACTGTTATACCAATCTTTTACAAATTGTGTTACGTCTATTGACAAATCGTCGTCAGATTTTCTGTTAAATGATTGACTGGCTATGGAAGATGTATACCAAACTCCTCCACCTATTGAAGATGTATTATATTGTAATTCAGTGCCAGATGACAGCGAAGCACTCCAAGTAAGCGATCCTGATCCAGCAGTCGATTCCCATGTTACTCCATCTGTTGCTAAAGTTGCGGAAATTTCTCCGGCGGGTGAAGTAGAATAACCAGTGCCATTTGACCAAGAAACTGCTAGAGCTTTTGCTTCTATGGAATACGATCTAGGAACTTCAGAAACTTGTACACTGTATAAATTTAAACTAGCAGATATATCATTGATTGATATACTGTTGTCAGAAAGTACAGAAGTTAGTTCATTTAAATCAAAACGTACTAAAATTCTTGATTCTTCTAAGTCGTTTGTTGAACTATCTCCTGATTTTCGAAGTTCTAAAACTTGATCTAAACCCGAGTTTCTATACGGGTCTGATTCATATATTGTTGCATCTTCTAGCGCTGGTACTGACCAAATCATGATATTTAAATTATAATGATACTACTTTTCCTACTATATCAGAGTCTGGAAATTTAACTTCAAAAATACTAGGATCTAAAGAAGGGTAAATGGTTCCGTCGCGAGTAGCGGCGCCGATATCATATACATTTCCAGAATATCCTAGAGTGTCATCGTATAAATTAACTACTCGAATTGTGGGCACAGATTGTACTCCTTCAATTCGATCGAGCTCTGTATACATTCTCGACAACAATATCGGTTGATTGATTTGCCACTTATTAACATCAAAGATATTTCGCAATCTAGCCACACATCTTAATAAGACTTCATTGGAATTGTATTCCGGAAGTACTGTAATTTCAAATCGTATACCTATGTTAATAATGAATGCGTCCATTAAATTTACAGCATCAGTTAACATTCTATATTGAGTAAGATATGTTCGCAAATTTTCTTTAACTGCAGGGTTTAGCGTCGTTAAATTATTATTAGCATCATATCCTAATGTATACAAATTAATGGCTAAAGGATTGGCAATCATTTTACTAGGATCTTCAGGACTTACCTGTTGATCTTGAAGAACATACGCTTTAGCTACTGAACCGAACTTTGTCGGTAGTGAATATGCACGAATTATATAATCTTGAGCAGTAACTGCTCGATTTTGTGCTGCAAAATTTGCTATGGCATTTTGACGAATTTCTTCAATCGATTCTTGATTTTTACCGCCGGACGCAGGATTAGGATTAGTGCATGCTACAGACGCTCGAACTCTGTTTACTAAAGCCGTATTCAAATTTTGATTAGCCGTTACGTAATTAATTTCAGATACTGTAGTTAAAGTTTTTGACGGTACATTTGACGCAACACCGCCTCCTGTCGTGTAAGTTACAGTTAATGTTGTATTCGCGGGCGCTAATCCATATGTTTTTGTATACATGAAATTTGATGGATCAATAGGTCGATCAAATTGAGTTTGCAGACCTACTAAACTAGAACCTACATTGTCTGGATTAGGAATAATTTCTTCATCATCGTCAACTGAAACCCCAGGACCAAATTGCAGTTCTAAAGTACCATCAGATCGATATCTAGTTACAAATCGTCTAGCTGTCTTTTTAATTTTAAGTAGATACGGTACACTGTTGTATACATATAAATCTGGATCGTTTTGCACTGTATTAGATACCGTTTCAAAAATAGTATCTTGAGCTAAATACGGAACTTCATACCATGTATTGCCATCTGAATCTACGACTGAAACAATTTCAATTATGTTTGTTTCTGGAATTAAAATTTTATCAAAACGTTTTGCTGCGTTAAATACATAGTCTCTTGTTTGTATAGTACCTGCAATTACCTTTACTTTCTTTTTTAATAAATAAAATTCCGGAGTATTGTCTATTGTATTAACTTGATAAATGGAAACTTCTGTCGGATCGAAACTACTAGATTGAGCAAAATTAATGCTACTTACAGTACGAAATATATTATTAACAATCATATTTTCTTGTATCTGAAGAGCATAGTCCCAATCAGGAACTTTTTGACCACTTACTATTTTTGCAGGTAGAAGTTGATATACATCTAAATCTGTAGTAGCAGGAATATTATTTTTTACTTTGTATCCGAAATTTGACGATGCTAGCGAAATTACATTAGCGCGAGTGTTTGTGTAAGACATCAGCGATTCTTTCAGCTGGTTATCTGTATAATATGATAATACATCTCCAACGTAAGCAGCTAGTTCAATAAATATTGAACCGGGCGACGATTCATTAAAGTCATTGTATATGTTCGGAAAGTACGTTTTTGCAAATTCAACTAAATTCGCTCGATACTGATCAAAATCTTTATTTAAATATCGAATATCTTTTCGTATTTGTGCCATGTTATCCTAAATTTATCGTGTCATTGATATCAATAACTGTCGGTGTAATTATAAATGTTATAGGTACGTTAGACCCTGGTCCCGAAATGCCAATAACCATAGAAATTCGCACACCATGCTCTTCTTTAGATGCTCCTACCGCTACAATCGTCTCAACATTTATAGATTCTATATTAATATACGGTAACCAAAATGCTACAGCAGATTCAATTTCAAAAATTAATATTTCTTTAAGAGTATCAAAATTCGGCTCAAAAAGTACTTTTTGTATGTCTGTACCAAAGGTTGCGTTATATAAACGTTCACCCTTTCTAGTTAATAAAAGATTTTTAAGATTTGATATAGCTTGATCTCGCGTCGTGTATGTAATTGGAAATAAGCCGCCATCTGTATTAGTAAATGGTATTGATACTCCAATACCAACTTCAATTCTGTCTTGTTGTGATACGTCGACGGGCGTGCCTGGGACTACGACATTTGGGTCGAATCCATTGGATGTTCCAGTAGTAGCTGTACCTGCAGTTGGTCCTCCTGGAGTATACGTTACATTTTCCTGAGTATTTGATGTACGTATTGCCATTAACTAATTCCTTTTTTACGATCAATTGCTTTCATCAAAGCTGAATAATCTTTTGTTATATTATTAACGACTTCGGCTGGTATGTTATTTACTGGACGGCCGTCTAAATCTGTCATCGGTACCGTTGGTTTATTTCCTACTCGACCATTTAACAGCGTATTCATACTAACTGTAGGCCATTCGTCAAATTCAGAAGACATAGACTCGTTTAATGAGGCTCCACTAAACGGGTCCGTTTCATTTAAAATGTCATTTAACATGTAATTTTCAGAATATTTTCGTTTTGCATTTATTTTAGAAGTTTTTACATATGAAGGTTCTTCCATTGTAGTTTCTGTAATAGCTGTTCGAGCACGATTAAATTCCGTACGAACTGCAGTTTGCACTTCCTCTTGAATTATTTTACGAAATACCTGAATGAATTCTTTACTTTTCATTTTTACTTTATTATAAATATCTAATTAAAAAAATTACTATATTATTGGTAATACAAATCCTATAACACCTCGAGATGTACTTAAATTTGGTCGGAAAGATATTTTACTACTATAATTGCCATCAATTGCATTAAAAGTGCCATCGGTATTAATACTTTGAACAATGCCAATGTGCGAAGCAAATGAATCTCTAGATACGGTACTAGTACCATCAGCAGCGGCCCTGACTGCAGGATTATATAAAATTGCCGCTCCTACAATCGGCGTTGGCGAAAATCTTCGAGTGGTTTTTGCCCAATATTCCCAACGAGGAACATACCCATTGCCGGCGGTCGGAGTTTTAGGATCGGTAGTAGATCCGCGACCAGGTAATGGTGCTTGGATGCCTTTCTGTGCCGCGGCTTCTTTCCACCACGTCGTTACTGCGCACGCACACCATGCTACGCCTTTAGGCCCCTGTACCTTTGGAAATACATTTTTAATCATTTGTATTATTCTAGTATTACCCCAGTCTGAATTGCCTGGATTTTCTGTTACGGGGGGCTGAGCTTTCACGTCTCTAGTGGCAATTATTGATACTATTTCGCCGAAATCTAAAGAATTTGAGTCTAGATCTATCGGATCTAAAATAGTGGGTGTTATACTAGATCCGAGATTTGGAGTTTGTAAAGACTGATTAGAAGATATATATGCAGACCGGTGTATGGCTACCGACTCTTCAATATAATCATTAGATAACTCGATATCATTTATATTACTTAAATCTATGCCATTTGCTCCCATTTGTATAAATTATAACGTTAATCCTGGTTCATTAGAATTCCTGAATCGATTCGATTCTAAATCGAATGTAGCTTGCACTTCAGGATCAGTTTCTTCAAGTGCACGCTGCTCTGACTCTGCAGCTGCTGTTTCGTCAGGCTGGCTCGTTTCAACTATCGATGTACGTTCTAGTGGCGGTCGAGCAACTCCATTATTTGATTGGCCTGTAGTAACGGAAGTTGTTTTGCTTATAAATCCGATTTCACTTAATAAATCTGGTAGTTGCGATTTAAGTGTTTCAATTTGCGTCCATTGCGGGGTTGAAGTTAATGGACTAGCTGGACCTGTCGGCGTAATTACCGTTAATAAACTTAATGTATCAATGAATTGTTCCATCCACGACTGAAATGCATTTCCTAACAACATTTGTTCACTGGCGTCTGTACCAATTTCTACTCGATTCGCATTCAATGAAATATCGTCTTGCGCATCAATGGTAACAGACGTTTCCGTAGACAATGCAATACCGGTTTTAGCAAAAGCTACAATTTCATTTTGACTGCTGTTAAATATCAATCGTCTAGAAGAAAGTAGGATTTGAGACGATTCACCAAATGCAGAATCTCTCCATGAAGTAATTCCTTTACTATTTAATGATGTAGATACCTTTGATCCTTCTTCAAAATTTAATTTTTGATCGCTTGAAAGTACAATTATACTGTCATCATTGGTAAAATCTTCAGTTACAAAATCATTAACTTTGCCTGTATCCGTATCTTGTTTTGTATTTCGAATAATTGTTATTGGGCCAGTTCCTTCCGACCAATTCGGAGCTTTTATAAATAAATCAGAATTTTTTTGTGTAGAACTGAAACGAATTGATTGACCAAATCGACCCTGAAAAATAGTGTCGCCTACGTAATGTTGTAAAGGTTTATTATTACTATTTTGTTGAAAATTTTCGTCTACAGGATCAGATTCTGAATCATCTGATACTGCTCCAGATTCAGTTTGTTCATACTCTGATGAATTTCCTTGAGTACTATTTAATTTCGGCTGTTCCGCTATTAGCGGTATTGTATTGTGCGACACATTAGATTGTAAACTAACAATATCGACATAATAAATTTTATATGTCATGCTAGTAATTGCAGAATCGCTACTAGGACTTTTAAGTAATAATACAGTTTCATTAATTAATGGAATTCGTTGAATATTCATATTCAATGGCACTGCAATAAACGTTTTAATATTCGTAGAATCTATTGCATACGGGTCGACAGCTCTTTCTAACATATGAACAACTACTCCATATACCGTTAACGGATTATTATCAGTATAAATTACATCATACACTGTGCCGTAGGCCAATTCATAATCTCCAGAATTTAAATTAAATGTTCTAGGACCAGCCATTATACTAAACCGTCTTGAATATCGTTTAATTCAGATTCAATAGAATCTTGTTTAGAAGTTAAATCTGCAACTTTTTGATTGATAGATTTTTCCGAATCGTCTAATTCATCTAATTCAGCTAAAAGTTGTTTCTTTTCTTCTTCAGATAATATCCATTCTGCTCCTGTGTCTGATTGAACTCTAGATTGTGTTGAAACTAACCGCTGAACTACAGCAGCTAGTTTCACTAAATGTTCATCATTTTTTACACCGACTTCTAAGTAATCTTTAATTAAAGGTACGATTATCGTTGCATCACCTACATTTTTAATTAAAGGCTTGAGTTCAGCAATTAGTAAATTTATCTGTCGATCTTTTTTCGAGCTATTAGAATAAATGTCTTTCATTAAACCTGAAAAACTTTTACCCTTAAAAATTTCAATTTCGAAGTTTGCCATAAATCCTTTAAAATAAATATGTATTTATTCAAGGAATTCAGATTTTTTATAGTAATTAGATAAATCTATGTAAACAACTCCTTTTTCTCGATATCGATGATAAGCTTCCATATACAGTGCTTTGATTATTTGTACGACTCGAGTTATGTATTGAGTCTTGACTCCAGTTCGTTCTCGTATCAAAATATACAAAGCCTTTTTATTGAAATTTTCAATATTTTTTCTAGTGCGAAAAAGTTCAACAATGGAATCGGCAATGGCTAAATCGCTTTGTTTTTTAAAAAATAAAGTTAAGTTTCTATCCATGTACTGTACAAACATGTCCATGAATTCAGACTTTTCTTCTACATCTTCATTTCGCGTAACTTCATTTACTACATTGCGAGTATCATCTATAACTTCAGGTGCTTCAATATTTTTCTGAGTATCGTAATTATTGTTATTGTGAATAATCAGGTAATTTTTTGCTACTATTGAAAAATAAGAAAATGCTTTACCTTTGTTTGGATCTGTATACTTATGTATCTTTTCATTTAGAAATGCTACTACTTCATGCTTTACATCTTCATACGGTACGTCAAAGTAATAGAACTTAAAAGTATGAATTATATTTTCAGCTAGCTTTTCAAATGCATATCGTATTTTTTCTTCATACAATTTGTTTCGCTCAAAATCATCTTCTAACTGATTAAATAATAAGATTGCATCTTCCGTTTCTTTAGTAAAGTAATTTTTAGATTTTTTCTTCGTTATCGTTTCGCTCATATAATTCCTCTATAAATTTATTTGTATCTGTAATGATATCTTGCAATTCTTGAAATACATACCCAACTTCATCGTCAGATTCAAACGCTCCACGAATGTCAATTGTTTTCATTCGTATCTGAGCCTGCATTAATCTTTCTTTGAAATTAAAAATACTTTCTTCTAAGTAATTTACATCTTCTTCTAGTCGATCTATAGATTTTAATAACTGCATTGATCGAACAATTAAAAATACCGTAGCAATCGACGTGACTAACAGCAATAATATTAGTATTATGTTCATTCTCCAAATAAATTAGAAAGTGCGTTTCGCAACGAATCGTCAACTTTAGGGTTGTTAATTGTAGCCATTTTCGTTTTTGGTACTGATTTTACTTCTACAACTTCATTTGAGTGGCTAGCAGATTCAATTAAAGTAGCTAGATGATCTGCATGATGAATCAATATCGGTAAATCAGTTTTCAGTGCAAACTCAGGCATACCTGCCATGAGATACGATTCATTGCCTTTGGCATACAATCCATCATGAAGCTTAATTGCTAGATATTCATTTTCAGAAAATGAAACTCCATGTTGCTGTAGTAAAAATATACTACGATCTGGAACTTTCATATACTGTAAATTTGGATTGATTTTATAAACTTGTCCGCGCTTTACATGCCAATCAGAATCGTTTGGAATGTAATATTCTTCTTCCATTGACCCAATTTTACCTAGATCATGATTTAAAGCTGAAAATACTACTTCTTCTAAAGTATATTTTGTCACGTCTGCGCCTTCATCTTGCCAAACATGATACAATTTAATTGCAGTACGTACTACACGATTTACATGATCTAAATATCCTCCAGGAAAACAATTATGTCGCGTAGAATGTGACGAGGCGGGCGCTGTACAAATTCGATCTGCTAACGATTCGTATAAACTAACTAAATTATCTTTTCGTTTACCAGTAACATACAATTCAATGGTTTCCATTAACAAGCACCATTGTTGTTCTAATTCTTTTTCTGTTATATTATTCATACGTTAAATTATTTTATCAATTAATCCTAATTCTAGAGCCTTTTCAGCTGTCATGTAAAAATCTTTTCTACATGCCTTTCTCCAAAAATCTTCATCCTGATTTGATTTCGAAGCTAGAAGTTTATAAAACTCTTCTTCTAAAATATCTATATGATCGGCATTTGCTTTGATGTCACCTGATTTACCAAAAATTTCTGCAGACGCTTCATGAACCATTATAGTGGTATTTGACGATGCGCCACGTAATACGGTAGCACAACATAATATTAATGCTGCTGCTGACATTGCTCGACCGCGTGCAATAACATTAACAGGGACGGGCAGCGATTGAATGTAATCGATAATACCTAAAGCTTCATATACATCACCTCCATTGGAATTGATTAAAATAGTAATTGGAGACGCGTCATTTTCTTCTCGGTTTTGTAATATTATACGACACTTTGAAACAAGATCGAATAAATTACCTAACATTACATCGCCATGAAAATAAATCAGTGAATCTTCAATGCTGAAACCGAATTCAATTTCACGATATAGATCTGTCGAATCATCTTCAATTAAAGACTTTTTCGTTAATGGTTTTGGATCGTCATCATATAACGAATTAATTGTATTTTTTCTAGGCATAAAATTTATTATTTACTGTAATATATGAAAATAACTTCAAATTACAAAAGTTTTTTCAATTCACGATTTAATTTTGAAATTTCAGATACTATAATCGCTTTTTTCGTTTTTCTCGTTTCTCGAAATAACTCTGCTTTTAATTTGGCAACTTCATCACCAATTTCATGAGTGCGTTCTGATTTTTGTTTTCTAGTTAACTTGATTTTTTTCTTGGTCTTAACTTCTTTAATTTCAGTTACAGGAAGCGTACCTTTTAAGTTTGGCTGTTCAATACCTTTATGATATACCGTACCGTCTTTATCTACAAATACCGATTTCAATTTCCAGCCACGTGGCTTTCCAGTGTTAACATTACCGCGATTAATTACCGGAGGCTCGGTCATTCGCTCGGTACAATACCAACATAATACAGACACTGCTTCTGTACTTACTTTGGAATATCGAAAACACTCTGATCCATGCCAATATTTACCGTTAGGTATGGAATTCTGACAAATCATGTATAACTGACCACGATCGTCTTGTCTAGTTGAAAACAGCGATTTTCTTTCTGCCTTCGGTACTCGTTTCGTACGAAGAATTGATTGTTTCATAACTTGAATTTAATTAGTAAATTTTTACAGCGCCACCTGCCTGCGATTGAATTTTCTTGCGCTTTTCAGCGATACGTTTTTCTTGTTCTTCTTTCTTTATTCGTTTTAAACGGTCTTCTTCCGATTCACGTACTTCTTCTTGTATAGGTTCAACTAACTCTTTAATTTCAATTTCTTCGACAGAAGAATCTAGGCCGGTTTCCGTAGGTTGATCATCGTTATTTTCTTCAGAATCGATCCTAGCAACTGAATCTGATTTTTCATCTTTAGTATGTATAGATAAATGATTAAAAGCTAGAACCATACTAATTGCCAACGGGTCAAATACAACCATAAATAAAATGATTAACACATTAACTACATAATCCATTGGAACATTTAAAATTTTCGATACATACGAAAGCGATCCTAATTCAGAAGCAACGTCAGTTTCCAAAGCAGCTTTTGTTATAGCAACTTGCATTTTCGAAGCAGAGTCGGAATAAGCAATTACTTTATCATTTAACATTGCAATTTCCAAAGATACATTGTTAATAGTTTTGTTTGTTTCTCGTGCGCTTCGATCTGCACTGTATGATGATCGATTTTGAGTAATTAATTGACCAGATCGAACTTCCTGCTGCGAGCGAAGATCGATTAAAGTAGTAAGTTGTAAATTTTTTGAATTTAATTGTTTTTGATAAAGGTCTGCCGAAGACTGATAATACATTCGTTGCGTCTCTAAACTATCTGTAACAGTTAATGATAAATCATACTTTGATTTTGTCGATTGATACGCTCCAGATAAATAACCATAAATTCCAATAGAAGTAATACCAGCAATAATTACAATGGCCGCAACTAAATAACCACGAAGCCATGCATTAATACTAGACCATTGGTTATGTAAAAATGAAGCAATGATTAATTTCGAAGCTTCTAATACGCTGGCCATTATAACAACTGCTAATCCAGCTCCGGCGAACAGTTTAGCTAAACCGATAACGGAAAAGTACGCAGCACATGCAGCTAGAGCTAACGCTAATAGCCCTACTAAAATTTTCAAAAACAATTTATTCATTTGGCTCTAAATCTAATCTTTCAATGATTAGTTCTAATTCTTTACAAATAACTTCTAAACGATCGATCGTAGCAGCAGCGGTAATATCGCTGTTTGAAATAGCACGCTGTATGGTTCGAAGTTTAGTAACTTGAGCTTCTATCTTTGTCAATGTATGTTGTTTATAACGCATAAATTTATTTTAAATTATATAATGTAATTAATATAATAATAATTATAATAATATAATAATAATTATAAAAAATAATAATTATCGAAGTTCACACAAAACCGCTGAATTTTCAGAAAATTTTTCTTTCATAGACCGATAATTCAACAAAGCCAGCTCTTTTGCCTTAGCTTCAATCATAACATCTACATCAAATTCGAAAGTATCAATTACGCCAGTGATGTAATCAGAATGCGCTCTAGGATTAAGCTTGTCATTTGATTCATGTAATGCTTTTGACTCTGAATAGTGAGTTGCTGGACGAATGCCTTTCGGCCAAGTTGATACGGCTAACTCTAAAGCATCGTAGGTACTCATTCCACCATCACAAAAAGTATGATGATGAAAATCGAATACGATTGGAATGCCGGTTTTAGAGTGAATTAATTCATATAAATCGACTACAGAATACATGGAAGCTTTATCGTCATTTTCAACAGTTAAGCGGGAACGAACACCCTCCGATAGCCTGAGAAAGTTTTTGCACCATGTATCAGCTGCAGTTAATTTATCGCCGTATGTAGCACCGACATGTATATTAATCTTGTTGTATGGAGTTCGAGAAAGCCCCATAAGATCAAATACCAGTGCATGCATTTCTAAATCTCGAATAGTATTTTGTACAACGTCTTCTTTAGGCGACGCTAGCAAATTAAATGGACCGGGGTGAGTAGTAATTCGCATATTATGGTGCGAGGCAAAGTCACCGGCCTGTTTAAGTGTTTCTGAAATTGACTGAAAATCAGGAAACTGATACACGTCAATTTTATTGCCCCATGGAAACAAATCGCTTCCTAAACGAAAAAAGTATATATCATGCTCTAAATTCCATTTTAGAATAGTTAACAAATCTTGAGCGTTTTGCAAAGCAAGCGTCGAAGCAAGACCTATGCCTTTAGACTCCAACGTTGCTTTGCGCATTGCTCGACCAGTTAGAATATTCTTTCTACCTAGAGTCATGTTTATACAAGCGTAACCTAAATTATTGTACATATTTTTATTTGTTCATAAATATAAGAAGAAATAATGAAAGCGCCAAATTAATCTTCGACAATTTCAGCTTCTTGAACTTTCGTACAAAAATATATACGAGCGTCTTTTCGCAGTGCAATATCACAACCTAAAAAAGATTGTAGCTCTGATATAGAAGATATTGAATCGTCACGAAATACATATTGTATCTCGTAAGCCGAATCAGAAAAATGTATAAATTTTCTAGATATCGAGAACATTCGTTAGTCAATAGTTACTTCAATTTCATTTTGCGTTTCAGATGGCTTAACCCATGGGGCAAAAATCTTTAAAACGCCATCTTGAAAAGAAGCTTTGATATTTTCTGACTGTACAGGTTGATGAAATTTCAAACTACGTGCAAATGAAGAACGCTTAAGTTCTCGAATCACATACACTGTAGAAGAGTCTTCATTATCTGCCTTTTTCTCTCCGGAAATAGTAAGTACATCTTCAACGAACTTGATTTTCACATCTTCTTTGTTAAGTCCAGGAATTTCTGCTGTAATATCAACTCCTTCAGGTTTAACAGCTACATTCATTTTTGGATAACCTGATTTTTCGAAAAAGTCAAATCCAAATGATTTTTGAAAATCAGGATAGTTTCTTTTGATAATAGTATCAAAAAGTCGATCAAATGATGAAACAAATTCATCACGGTGGTTGAGTAAATGTTTAGATGGTAACATAATAATTGAATTTAATAGTTAAACAAACCTATTATAGGTATCAGCCCAACAGGCACTGACACTAATAAATATATTAATTCGAAGAAAGTTTAGAACTTTGCCCCGCTATATGATAAACTGACAAGTGTTTTTGATGTTTGAAAAGACTTAAAGTAGATTTTCCAGGACGCATTTTAACTAGTATTAAGCCATTGGTAAATAAATTACGTACCGTGTTTCGTATTTCTGACCGATAATCTGAATTGATAATTACAAAATTGTTAATAAAAAATACATTAACAACAGAATCTAAATCAATTGAATTGCTTATCATACTTTTCAACATGGTAATAAAGTCAGGAGAATTGACTTGATTAATTTTAGAAACTTTCGTATCTTTACGTGGGTTATTAATTATGTAATCGATAGTATTAACTTCCGAAGACCCTGATCCATACGTTTCATTACAAATTAAATCGTATACAAAAAGTATTTTTTCAGAATCAGATAACCCAGTAAAAAAATTATAATCTTCAACAGAAATAAAAAAATCAGAGAATTTCATGTTTTGCAAGTTTAGTTACTATTACTTGTTTCACTAACCAAATCGGATCTAATTTAAGATTAGTTATTGATTCGAAACGATTTTGAACAAATATAAATTCACGTAACTTAAGATATCGATCTTCTTCATTGTTAATTTCTAAAATTTCCAAAAATTCAGAAAATTCAGACTCTGACAATACTGTCTTAAAAAAATCAACTAGTTCTTGTTTCAGTATCATGATTGCATTTTTTATAAATATCGTTAAGCTGGGTAATCATTTCCATGGTAAGTGAACGATCTTCATCAGTTATTTTTCTGGCGCAAATAGTAACAATTCTAGAATATTCATTGAAATTGTCCAAATTGGTATTTTGAGCTAGTACTTCAGCTATTCGAGCTAGTTTATTGATTACTTGAGTTTTTTGTGGGTCGCTATACGGTGTATTGCTAAATTTTAAATCTAATTCTGATTCGTCTAAAATTTCAAATACTGAATCAGTTAAACTGTTACGAATTCGTAATGTTCGAAGTTTTTCTGCGAGAGCGAGGCTTTCTAGGTGCCGGTCTAGTTGCGTTTTCATTGGCGGTTGTTTCAGGTGTTTGTTTTAGTTTATTCAATGCAACATCTAAATTTTTGTTTAGTTCTGAAACTTGTTTTTTAAGTAAGTCGCGCGTTTTTTCTAATTCCGTAGAATAATCTTGCAGTATTTCAACTGTTCGAGTTTTTTCATATAACGCTTCATTTAAAGCGTCAATATCTCGTTTATAAATGAATCGAACGAATACAATTGCAGCTGCAATGGAAATAAATAATGGTATGTAAACGAAAATCATAATGTAAAAATTAAGGGGTTATTTGAAAATGTAAAAAGTGCAATCTCCTAGCATGTAATCTGTACGACAAATTACTTTGCTATAAGTTTTAAGTAAATGATCTAGCCATTGTGCGGGATCGTGTACAAATAACGCATTGCGATCGGAGTCTGATACATCATCTGGTAAGTCAGTTAAAATATTAAATGCTACGCCACGCTTACATTTACTGTACATAACATCGACTAACTGTTTACCATATTCAAACATGTCTTCTGAATCTTTAAGATTGAGTGTACCTGAGGCCATTACCCAATCATATTCTTCAATACGTTCTAAATTTAATGCATCTCCAGCTACGACCGTAACTCCAGGCCATTTTTTCTTAGCAATTTCAATCATATTCGGATTGTAATCTACTCCTGCATATTTAATTGTCTCGTTAGGATTTCGTTCTTGCAAATATCCATATAAATCGCCGCGCCCACAACCAATGTCTAAGACTGATTCATTTGGACGATGATAATAAGAGACTAAAGTAAATAGAAGTTGCTGTTCTGCATTAGAAAGCCATCCGACTACTAACGGATCATTAAATAAGCGATCTAGATCGTAAATATCTAAATTTAAATTTTCCAATGATTCATTGAATTCGTTCGTACCTTCCACATTAGCAGGATACGATTCACGCAGTTGATCATCTATTGATTTGTTCATAACTTTATTTGGTTTGAATATTGTCTTGAGTTTACTAAACATAACTATCTTTAAAATAAATATGAAATTTTAATTTTTTTGCGATTTTCTATTAGAAACTGATTGTTTATTTCGAGTCGAAATTCGCTGCATTTTCAATTCAATATCTGAAATTTCAGATTTCAAAGGATGTGACCTATTGAAGTTTTTTTCAATTTTTACTACAGAAGCTGCTCGTTCCCAGGCCATAAATTCAGATTCGGCTGGAGGAAATAAAAATTCAGAAAATAAATCTTTTATAGATAAATCGTCCTGCTCTTGCACTATTGTAAATTTACCGCTGCGAGTTTTAGATAACCGAGAACCAGGGTATTGAGTCTTTACAATTTTTTTCAATCGATCAATTTGTTCTAGCTTCATATGTAAGAAAATAAAAAAGGTAGCGGGCCGAAACCCGCTACACTTTTCGATATAGAAATTAAAAAGAATCTGTTAATTTAAGTTCTTGATTAGCTGTTTTAGTTAATACAAAATTTTCAAAGGCTGTTTGCTCCAGAGACATCTTAAATTTTTCAGCATTTAACTTGGTCAGAAACGTTTTAACAACTTGTTCTTTGTTTTTAACTGCCCAACATTCGCCTAATCGTTCATGCATTACCGGAACTACTCGATACATTGACTTTTTCATCTTTACTTTTAATTATCGGTTAAATACTTTAGAAGCTAATGAAATTGATTCGTCAATATCAATTGGTTTGATACCTCGAGCTGAAGTTACACTTTTAAAGCCTTGAGCCATCGGTTTGAAGTCTGTACCCATTGATACTTTTACGGTACCGGCTACTTTCTTGTTATCGGAAACTTGAACCGTACAAGACTTGCGGTCTTCAGAAATGCTTACCACTTTATAGGTGGTGTTTTGAAAAGGAACTGCCATTGGATTTTTAAAGTTTCTCATAGGTTTTATTTTTTTAATTTCCATACTTAAAAATAAGAAGAATAGTTCAAAGAACCAAATTTTACGATAAAGTTTCTAAAATATCTGACAATGATTTTGCACGTTTATTGGTAATTGTACGTTCCCATGTATGTAGCCTACGCTCTAAAGTTCGATTGAAACATTTTTTAATGTCATTCATCTGCGATTCCGGTATTTCAATTTCATAGGAATACTTTCCATTTACAATTTCAATTAACGTTTCATTGATTGTAATGAAAATGTCATTTAAATGTACAAACTTTCGATTTGACATTGGAGCAGCAACTAACTGCGAATCTTCATTGACTATGGACTTTTTTATAATGGATACTGCCATTTTCTGATCTGAATTCAAATTGTCTTTTTTCTGAAAAATTTTTCGCGTTGAGTTGCGTACTAAAATTTCAAACTGTTTAATGGATCGATTCATGCTCATAAGTTTCAATTAAAATGAATAATCATAATACTCTTGCATCGTACCAAAGATGATGCAAACTGGATTGTAATTTGTCTTACCATCCCAACCGGTTGATACTTCTCGCCACTTACCATGCCGAAATACAATCGTTACAATTTCAGCGGTAGAGCTATTTGCTCGTTCGTACTTGTACTGCTGAGAATCAGACATTCCATTTCCATCTGTTCGCACTGCTTTTGCTCGCTCAAGAATAACTTTCTTGCCATCTGCAGATACA
>SXGQ01845258.1_pt1 | contig 33016 bp, 32 predicted proteins | sample 3178371 | NCBI WGS metagenome assembly SXGQ01 (sample SAMN11356859, study PRJNA531348) | freshwater metagenome | isolation source: freshwater sample F1-20 | place: China: Fuxian Lake, Yuxi | collected 2017-12-25
ATTAACTTATATAGAGCTTGAATTTTCTCACAAAAAGTCTAATAATCATCAAAAATTAGTAAATAATGAATTAACAGGAGAAAATTTAAAACTTAAATTAACATCTCTTGATGCGTTATTTATTAAAGGACACGATTTATTTATTAATTTAATGAATGGTGAAAGCAGTTCTTTTGATTTGTTTCGAACTTTAACTGATCAATTAAAAAGCTTTTTAAAAAGTATATTAAGTTGTTTCGGCTTCTGTCATATTATTTTTGATGAGGTATTTGACCTTTTAACTTCTTTTTCTGAAATGTATAAACGTATTTTTAATTAATAATTGAATATCCGCTGGGTTATCGGTCGTTCCGCTGGAACTTAATTATACCCTTTTTCTAAAAATCCCAGAGGGATGGCCGAATTTTTAACAACGGATGAAATCCGTTGTATAAACAAGCAAGAAAAGTGATAAGTTCCAGAGGAACGGCCGAAATAAAAAACTGCCGAATTTGCATAAACATCAATATAAACACAGACCTAAAAACCAACACCCAATTCCTAACACCAAAACTTACTTCTTAGTCAAAAACCCCCAATAAGTAGAACGATTTAATGCAAAAGATTTTGAAAATGGATATGCTTCAGTGAAACTTGCGGGGAATTTCATTTTCTTTCTTTTTTCCCACGAAGTTTTGTAGGCACTTACAGAACCATTTTCTACTTCGATGTAGTCCATAATTTGTTTTGTATGTGTTTTCCAGAAATAATATTCCACTTCTTTGTTATTCAATCGATTCCATTTAATACGTTCTGAAATCAACCAATTTTTCCAAATTTTATCCCAATCATTTCTTAAATGCATTGGATTAAAATTGTTGATTAACACATTACGAATTCCATTGTCTACAAAATAGATGGTGTGACTTTTCTTTAATTCGTAACGGTGATTATTGAAGTAAGATGGTAATTTAATTAAGACAAACGATTTTTCAAGTAAATCGATGTAACGTTCTACTGTTTCGTTATCCAAGCCACATCTGTCGCCAATGTCATTGTATGAAATAGCATCACCCACTTCGAAAGCCAATAATTGCAACATGTGCATTAATTTTTTACCCTTATTGATTCGGTCTGTAACCCCTAAATTGGTAAAAATAACTTGGTCAACTAGCTCTCTTAATTTTGGTTTTGCCTTTTCTAGATTTGAAACCACAGAAGGATAATTACCATAAATCAAACGTTGTTCTAACAAACTTTCTTCAACCGGTAAACCATTGTGTTGCGCCAACTCATAAAATGAGGGAGGCATTAATTGCATTTCTAATCCTTGCAATTGTAAAACCTCACGCAATAATTCATCCATTACAGGCTCATAAGAACACGTTAAAATCAACGTAATATTCCAATCAGTTGAAAGTAAAACCTCTATGATTTCTTGTAATTTATCAAGGTATTGCGCTTCGTGAATAACCACGTAACGATTCAATCCAAACGATTCTTTTAACGATTCCTCAGAAACGACTTCAAACAATTTTTTTGTTGCACGTTTTTGTCCGTTCAATTCCATATATGCAAATCCTGCAGCCGTCAAAATTTCTTGAACGATTGTTTGCTTTCCAACTTCTCTTGGACCTGTTAAAAGGAGTAACTTGTTGGTAGCAATTTTTTGCTTAATAGCCTTGTATTGAATTCTAGGAATCATTTGCTTTGTATTTTTAAGCAAATGTAGAATTTAAAGGTATAATTCGCTCATTTTGTTTAAAAGTTGCGGTAATTGTTTAAAATTAGTTTAAAAGATTAAACCTTATTTTAGCCTTAATCTATACTTCAAACTTATTTTTCAACCACAACTGCTAATGCTTCAAATTGAGCTTTCACAACTTCAAATCGTTTAATTTTTTCTCTGCCTTGATTTGCATAAACAACATCTTTTGACTTTTCGAATCCAACAATTTCTTCTTGAATTTGAGCTATTTTATCGTCTACCATTTTTTGTAAATAAGCCATAAATTGAGGCATATACATTTTAGTGTAAACGTCTCCTTTTTCTTTTAATAAAGAGTAAATACCAACTGATTTTTCAAACGTTTCAACTTCTTGTCTTGTTACAAAAATGGTGAATGAATTTAACATTCCAACTTGATCAAAACTTTTCAATTCATCTCCTTTTAATGTTCTTTCAAAGAAAGAATAAGTATCAATAGAGCCATATTCACTATAAATAGCTCCAACCCCTGCTAATAATTGAGAAGTGGGTTCATTTTCTAATTTTTTAGCATGTACTAAAGCCAAATCAGAATTTATTTTACCGATAGCGACTAATGAAGTTGCAGCTACTAAATACGATTGATCTTTCTCTAGTTTTTCGATTAAGATATTCTCTAATTCTTTTCCTTCTAATACGTTTACTAAAAATAATATCGCTTTTGCGCGAACTTGAGAATTAGAATCGGTTAAAGCTAAATTCTTAATAGCTTCAATTCCCTTCGTTTTAGAATCGTCTTTTAATTTAATTGCACGATCTATGGCTAAAATACGAATGTTCCAAAAAGGATCTTTTAATGCATCTAAAATCAATTGTTCAGGATGTAAATTGTTTGCTTTAGTCGCTTCAACAAGTGCATCTCTTCTTGCTTTATAAGAACCTCCATTGTAGAATTGGTGAACATATTGATCTAAAGGTTTTGCTTCACGAATTTTAGCTAATAACATCTGTTGATCATCAACAATGACATTGTTTAAAGTCCCTTTATAAGGGAAAGTAAATGTTTGAGTAAGTTGATCTGCTACTATTTTATGAATGTGTTTTCCTTCTGAATCAAACACCGCAATTTGAATTGGTAATTTAAAAATAGGAGCTAATTCTAAATTCTGATTTTGTTCAATTGAAATCGAAACCGTTGAATTTGCTTTGTTGTTAAAATGTTTGAAGTCCAAAATAGGATGTGCTGAACCTAGATACCATTGATTAAAAAACCAATTCAAATCTTCACCAGAAACTTCTTCAAAAGCCAAACGAAGTTGTGTGAATTCAGCCGCTTTGAATTTATTAGTTGTTAAGTATAAATTGATTCCTTTGAAGAACGCTTCATCACCCAAATAACTACGAAGCATATGTAAAATACGTCCGCCTTTATTGTAAGAATGTCCGTCAAACATTGCTTCTTTGTCATCATAATCAAACCAAACTAAATTATGATAACCGTCTGCTTGAGCTGATTTAAAATAACCATCTGCTTCTTTTTCAGCATTGTATGCAGCTTCGTCTAATCCAAAACGATATTCGTCCCATAAGTATTGAGAATAATTTGCAAACGATTCATTCAGCGTTAAATTAGACCAAGATTCACATGTTACTAAATCGCCAAACCAATGATGAAATAATTCGTGAGCAATCGTTGATTGATCGTTATCGTCTAATAGTTCACGTTCATTTTTATAGGCATAATCACCAAAAATAACGGCACCTGTATTTTCCATCGCTCCAGAAACATACTCTCTAACAACCATTTGAGAATATTTATCCCAAGGATATTCTACTCCAAGTAATTTTGAAAAATAAGCAATCATATTCGGTGTTTCACCAAAAATAGCTTTTGCGCTTTTTTCCCAAGCTGGCTCAACGTAGTAATTCACCTCCATTTTAGAACCATCCGGACGCGTATAAAAATCTTTTACCACTTTAAATTCACCAATTCCCATCATAAATAAATAAGGAGAATGGGGTAAATCTTGTTTCCAATAATCTGTTCTTGTTCCGTTTGGATTTACTTTAGAACTGATTAATTTTCCGTTTGAAAGCGTTGTATATTTTGAATCAACTGTAATATATACTTCTTGAGTAGATTTAGAATTTGGAGAATCAATTGTTGGGAACCAAACTGAATTTGCTTCCGATTCACCTTGTGTCCAGATTTGAGGCATTTGTTCTTTATTTTCGCCTTTTGGATTAATAAAGTATAATCCTTTATCAGAAGTAATAGCTGCACTACCAGAAAGGGCTCTCTCTTCAGGTTTAGAAACATATTCAATTTTAACCGTATAATTTTCAGTTCGTTTGTACGATTTATCAAGTGTTATTTTCAGTACATCATTTGAATATGTATATACCAAAGGTTTATTCGCTAAAGAAACGCTTTTTATTTCCATTCCTTTTGCATCCAAAATCAAACTATCAGAAGAATAAAAATGAGGTTTTGCAGTAATGTAGGCGATTCCATTCATTTTGGAAATGGCCCAATCAAAATTCACTTCTAACTTGGTATGAATCAAATCGGTAAGAACATTTCTAGTTGCACGATAAACAGCTCTTTCGGATGGTAACGAAGCTTCTTTTATTTCATCTGAAGTAGAAGATACAGTTGCAGCTGATTCTACATCTGAAGTATTTGCCTCTTTATGAAAAGAACCACAAGCTACAAGAGTTGCTAAAAGAGGAAGAAGAATATAAAAAGTTAATTTGTTCATATATTAAAATATTTAGTACAAATCTGTTAAAATAATTTGGATTTTTATCCATCTAAATGATGAAAGGAAATAAGAGACTTTTAAAAACGATTTTTCAAGGCTGAAAAAAGTGTAGTAGTTCTAATAGTTTGTATTATTTTTGTTAGAAAAATAAGGATAAATGGAAAATCGAGTTTGGAACATTGACGAAAAAGAAACGAAATCAAGTAGTGGATCTGTTGTAAAATGGGATGATGAACGTTTTTTCACCCTAACTTTTAATGGAAAAGAATTTTTCGGAGAGATTTTAGAAGAAAAATCAGAAGATCACAAACTGAAAATTAAAATCAATCACCGTGTTTTCGAAGTAAAGAAAAAAGGAGAATTAGATGAATTAATTGCTGCTTTAGGATTAGATGTTCCAAAAGTGAGAAAATTAAAAGAACTACAAGCACCAATGCCGGGTCGAATTGTAAACATTGCTGTTACAGTTGGTCAAGCTCTAGAAGTTGGAGACGAAATCCTTTCATTAGAAGCAATGAAAATGGAGAACGTTTTAAAAGCAGAAGGTATCGGAACAGTTAAAGCTATTCATATTTCTACAAATGATGTAGTAGATAAAGGGTCTGTTTTGATTGAATTTGAATAAAAAATATACAAGATAACCGTCATAAAAACGGGAGATAATTCAATTTATCTCCCGTTTTTTTATGATTAAAATCATGCTTTGATTGTTTCGTGATGGGCATCTTCAAGGATGATCTTTAGCTCATCATTACAGAATAAACCACCAAGATATTAAGTTCCAGAGGAACGGCCGAAATAAAAACCATTCCTTCAAAATAAAAGTGTTCAAATTCTATAATGAACAAATTTGACCAAAACTTTTTCTAATTTCGTACTTTATTTTAAAATCAATTTTCTTGAAAAAATTATTTCGCTCCAAATGGGTAAAATACCCTTTCTACTTTATCATTATTATTTTTGCTTTAATTGGAATGTTCTTAACAACAACCTATACTGCATTAAATTTAGGATTGACAAAAGACGCTGGGAAAGTAGATCATAACGATCGTATTTTTAATGAAATTAAGGACAAATACAACCAAGGTTTCACAAAAGATACATCAACATTTAAGAAGAAAGATTTTGATATTTATCAACGAATTATTATCTTAAATAAATACTGTCCGGTAAATGCTGCTTACATTATGAGTGCTTTAACTGAGAGTAAAAATGAAGTAGAAGCTAGAAGAATGCTGGATGCAGTTGAAATGTATCTATTTAAAAATAAGCGATATAGAGCAGAACTGAAAAATTATAGAAAGTCCAAATATAAAAACCTTCCAAAGGCTGTAAAAGGAAGTGTGTTTGATTGGATGAATATTTCAGAATGGTCTGATTTTAAAGTAGCTGTTGCGAAAGACACAAAATTAATTGATTCAGTAGCAAACGTGACAGGAGTTGAACCGCGATTAATTGTTTCTGTTTTAGTTGGGGAACAAATTCGTTTATTTAATTCAAAAAGAGAGGCCTACAAAAAATGGATTGGACCGTTAAAAATCCTTTCTGTTGAAACCCAATTTTCTTTGGGAGTTACAGGAATTAAGGTGCTAACAGCGCAAAATATTGAAAAGCATTTAAAAGACCCTTCTTCGGTTTATTATTTAGGAAAAGAATATGAGCACTTATTGGATTTTAGCACAGCTAATCCAGATGGTGAACGTGTGAGTCGTTTAACTTCGTATAGAAATCATTTCTATTCGTATATGTATGCTGCAATTTTCATTAAACAAGTGAAAATGCAATGGGAAAGAGCAGGTTTTCCAATCGACGATCGGCCTGAAATTTTAGCGACTTTGTTCAATGTAGGATATCCTCAATCGGTTCCAAAAAGGAATCCACAAGTGGGTGGTTCTGGAATTATGATTTATGATAAAGAACATTCTTTTGGATCAATTTCATATGAGTTTTACTATTCTGGCGAACTTTTTGAATTGTTCCCATTTAAGCCAAAACGTTTCGATTGGGATGAAAAAATATAAAGCAATTCTCGTTTATTTTTGTTTGATTTTTGGATTTTTAACGAGTTGTTCGGCTCAAAATAAATCCAAAGATTCTGCTCTTGTATGGACAAGTATTTATGAAGGTTTAGATTATTTTGAAACGGATGGGCCATACAAATCCATTGTTAACGATTCGAAGATTAGCATACTGAAATTAAATCCTGAAAAATTTGATTTCTATTTATTATCAGCAACTGAATTTGATAATAAACCAAGAACAGTGTCCGAATGGGCAGATACGTTTGATTTAAATATTGTGATAAATGCTGGAATGTATAATTTATCTAAAACCTTGTTAAACAAAGGGTTTATGAAAAATTACGAACATTTTAATAATCCTGAAGTACACCCGTCTTATAATGCTGTAATTGCGTTCAATCCGAAAGATAGCACCAATTCAAAATTCATCATTCATGATTTAACTTGTAGTCCGTGGGATTCTGTAAAATCAGACTACAATTGCTACGCTCAAGGAATGCGAATGATTGATTGTAATGGTCAGGCATTGGGGTGGAACAAGAAAAATCAATCGTGTAGCATGTTAGTTGCAGCAGCGGATGAAAGGGGAAATATCTATTACATTTTTACTCGTTCTCCTTATACACACAATGAAATCATACAATTTTTATTGTCGCTTCCATTTCAATTAAAAGAAACAATTTATTTAGAAGGAGGACCAGAAACAAGTTTTTATGTCAACATCGGTAATACTAAAATTGAGAAAGTAGGCAGTTACATTTCCAATTCGTACCCAAACGATGCGAATGATGATTTTTGGAAATTACCGAATGTTATTGGAGTGAAAGCGAAGAAATGACTTTCCTCATTTAAATGATGATAAGGGAAATCCTACACCTGTAATGCATATCAATCCTAAATCAGATAAAGAAAAGGCTGAATTTATTACTGCAGAAGGAAGGAAAAAAGCACGTTTATCTAATTAAAAAAGTAATTTCTGTTTTAATTTTTCTTATTTTAACAAGATTATTTCAATAATAAAGACGGATGACTAGAATATTTTTTAAAGAAGAACAAGGTTTTTTCAGTGGAAGACAATCCCGTTTGAAAGAATTAAAATATGCGATTGGAGTCGTTTTTCAATTTGTTAAAGGTTTCAGAACGTTGCATTTTGTCGGACCGTGTATTACCGTATTTGGTTCGGCTCGTTTTAAAGAAGATCATCCATATTATGAATTAGCGAGAAAAGTTTCGGAAAAAGTTTCGAGACTTGGCTTTACTATTATGACAGGTGGTGGACCAGGAATTATGGAGGCAGCCAATCGTGGAGCTAGAGATGCAGGTGGCCCATCTGTTGGTTGTAATATTATTTTACCACACGAGCAATATACAAATCCTTATTTGGATAAATTTATCAATATTGAGTACTTTTTTGTAAGAAAAGAATTACTTCGTAAATATTCCTTTGCCTTTATTGTTATGCCCGGAGGATTTGGAACTTTGGATGAATTTTTTGAGACTCTTACATTGATTCAAACCAAAAAAACAGCTCCGTTTCCAATTGTAATTATGGGGATAGACTTTTATAAAGATTTAAGAAAACACATTCATACAATGGCTGAACAAAATACGATTAGTAATGAAGATATAGAATTAATTCTTTTTACAGATGATGTTGATGAAGCCGTGGAACATATTCATCAATATGCAAAATCTACTTTTGAGATCAAGAAAAAAACGAAGAAACACAAACCTTTTTGGTTTTTGGGAGAAAGCCATTAAATCCGTTTTCTTTTTTTAACACAGATTATTTAAGAGTTTCCACAGTGTTCCACAGAGTTTTTTTTATCTCTTTTAGAACGTATGATAAAGAGAATAATTGGAATAAAAATTAGTGAAAGTGAAAATGGGAGTAACCAAACTGAAATGGCTGTTTTGTTTATTTTACTGATTTCGATTGTTTGAATCACAATCATTGAGAATATAATTAAGATTGCAAGTTTTACAATTCGCAATAATCGAGTAGACCGTATATAATTTTTTTCAATATTTTCCAATGTCACTTTTGTTGCGTAATTATGTAAATGAGGATACTTGTTAAGTATTGTTAGAACAATATATAAAACAGAAGCAATGATAGGAATCCCTAAAATAGTCCCTTTTCCACCAAATTGATCTGCTTCACCTTTGTAGTCAAAATGAATAGGAATCACTTTAGGTAATGAGGAATAATTCCAAACGGTAATGAACCAAAGGAATACTAAAAACATCCAACTAAGTATTTCAAGTACTTTATCAAAAAACGTTAATTCTAATTTTATTTTTGGTTTATCACTCATAAAAACTCTGTGAGACTTTGTGCTTAACTCCTTTTAAACACTGTGGTTAAATAAAACGCAATATTTAGAATCCTTTAGAATCTAATATAGCAGCCATTTCTACCTGTAATTTTCTAGCTTCGTTTCTCGCTTGTTCTGCGAAATCAATTCCTGTTGAAGCATATAAAATACCTCTTGAAGAATTTACTAACAATCCACAATCTTTGTTCCAGCCATAATTTGCAACATCTTGTAATGAGCCACCCTGAGCACCAACACCTGGAACTAAGAAAAAATTGGTCGGAACTAATTTACGAACTTCTCCTATCCCCTCAGCTCTAGTTGCCCCAACAACATACATCATATTGTCGGCGTTGCCCCATTTTGAAGAAGTACGAAGCACTTTTTTATATAATTGTTCTCCGTTTGTATCGGTCATAAATTGAAAATCCAACGCTCCTTTATTAGAAGTAAGTGCTAACAAAATAACCCATTTATTTTCAAATTCTAGGAAAGGAGTAACACTGTCTTCTCCCATATAAGGTGCAACCGTAACAGAGTCACAGTTCAAGTATTCGAAATAGGTTTTAGCATAATACGTAGATGTATTTCCAATATCTCCTCTTTTTGCATCTGCAATAGTGAAAATATCTTTAGGAATATAATCCAATGTTTTTTTCAACGATTCCCATCCTTTTGGACCGTGACATTCATAAAATGCAATGTTAGGTTTATAGGCAACGCAAAAATCTTTTGTAGCGTCAATAATCGCTTTGTTGAATTCGAAAATAGGATCTTCTGTTTCCAATAAATGTGCAGGGATTTTGGAAATATCAGTATCCAGTCCAACACATAGGAAAGATTTTTTAATTCGAATTTGTTCTACAAGTTCTTGACGTGTCATTATGTATAATAATTTAAAGTGCGAAATTAATCATTTGATCTTAATTTGACATAAGACTCAAAGACAATAGTTATTAGATTTTAATTCATCAATCTTAATAGTTCTCAAGAAGTCTTTTATCTTGTGGTCTTGAATCTTGCAGTCTTTTTACTACTTTTATATCAAAATTACATAGTATGTTAAAATCAATGACAGGATATGGTAAAGCAACAGCTGCCTATCTTGGAAAAAGAGTTTCGGTTGAAGTTAAATCTTTAAATAGTAAATCGTTGGACTTAAATGTTCGTTACGCACCTATTTACAAGGAACTTGAAGGAAATATTCGCGCAATAATTGGTGAATATTTAGACAGAGGAAAAGTAGATGTAACGATCAATATTGATGGAACAGGTGATGCCAAAAATTACACTGTAAATCAAGATTTAGCAAAAGCATATTACAAAGATTTGAAAGCTGTAAACGATGCAATTGGTGAAACTTCTAAAGATTATTTATCGATGATTTTAAGAATGCCTGACATTTATATCAATGAAAAAGAAGAATTGACAGATGGTGAAAAAGAATGGTTGTTAGAACTTGTAAAAGAAGCTTCTGAGCAATTGAATATTTTCCGTCGTCAAGAAGGCTCGGCTCTAGAGAAAGAATTTACGGAGAGAATAGAGGATATAAGAAGATTACTTTTAGAGGTTCCTAAATACGAAAATGAACGTATCGACACTATTCGTGAACGTATGCGTAAAGCTTTGGAAGAATTAGAATCTAAATCGTATGATGGTAATCGTTTTGAGCAAGAAATGATTTTTTATATTGAGAAATTAGATGTTTCAGAAGAAAAAATGCGTTTAATGAATCATTTGGATTATTTTTTAGAAACGATGGTTTTACCTTCAGGAGGAAAGAAATTAGGGTTCATTTCACAGGAAATCGGTAGAGAAATCAATACATTAGGAAGTAAAAGTAACCACGCTGAAATGCAAAAATTAGTTGTGGATATGAAAGACAACTTAGAGAAAATTAAAGAACAGATTTTGAATACACTTTGATTGGGTGTTAGGAATTGGGTATTAGGTTTTGGGCTGTGTAGGTTATTCCCAGAAAGATAATTGAAGAATATAGAATATGTCAGAGAATAAACAAGGTAAATGTGTTATTTTTTCAGCTCCATCTGGAGCCGGGAAGACGACAATTGTTCATTATTTACTGAAACAAAATATAGGATTAGAGTTTTCAATTTCAGCTTGTAGTAGAGAACCAAGATCAAATGAAGTGAATGGTAGAGATTATCATTTTTTAGGATTAGAAGGTTTCAAGAACAAAATTGAACAAGAGGCTTTTGTAGAATGGGAAGAAGTGTACACAGATAATTTTTATGGTACTTTAAAATCTGAAATCGAACGAATTTGGTCGCATGGGAAAACGGTAATTTTTGATGTAGATGTAATCGGTGGATTGAATATCAAACGTATTTTTGGAGAACAAGCTTTGGCTATATTTGTACAACCCCCTAGTTACGATGAATTAGAAGTTCGTTTGCGTAAAAGAAGTACAGAAACAGAAGAAAAAATCCAACAACGTATGTATAAAGCAAAAACGGAATTATCATACGCTCCCGAATTTGATGTCATTTTAGTTAACGATCATTTAGATTCTGCTTGTCACAAAGCACAAAATTTAATTTTAGAGTTTATAAAATGAAAATCGGATTGTATTTCGGGACATTCAACCCAATTCATATTGGGCATTTAGTCATATCTAATTATATGGCTGAATATACCGATTTAGATGAGGTTTGGTTAATTGTTTCCCCTCAAAATCCATTGAAAAAGAAAGCATCACTTTTAGAGGATATCCACCGTTTAGCAATCGTACGAGAAGCAATCGAAGATAATCCGAAATTGAAAGTTTCAGATATTGAGTTTAATCTTCCAAAACCAAGTTATACAGCAACTACACTTACCTATTTACAAGAAAAATATCCGAAACACCAGTTCTCTTTAATAATGGGAGAAGATAATTTAAGAACACTTCATAAATGGTTCAATCACGAAGTAATTTTGAAGAATCATTCATTTTATGTTTACCCAAGAGTTTTGACCGAACAAGAAGAAATAGAACTTCAAGAAATGTCAACATTACCTGAGAATAATTTCAAAAATTTACCGAATGTTCACATTTGTTCGGACGCACCAATTATGAAAATTTCAGCCACCTTTGTTAGAAATGCAATCAAAGAGGGGAAAGATATTCGTTACCTTTTGACGGAGCCCGTTAGAAAGTACATTGACGAAATGAATTTTTATAAAGTTTGAGAAAGAATGTTGAAAATAAGATTATTTACTTGCTAAAATGAAAAAACACAGTTTACTCCTACTTCTTTTTACTTTTATTTATTTGTCTTTTTTTAGTCAATCGGATTCCACAACGATTTATAAAAAACTTACTATAAAGAAGATGTATTCTGTGGGACTTTCTTTCCAAACAATTAGAGGGAAATCAATTTATAAATTAGATGGAAAAAAGATTTCAAAATCTACATATGATAAATATAAACCAGATTGGAAAAACTTTGAATCTTGTTGTCCTTGTCTGTTAAAATATTATGACAAAAATGATATCCTACTTCGGGAAATAGTTTCTTGTACTGATTGTGGAGTTGGGGATTTTAAAGAATTTTTCCCAAATGGAAATGTTAAACTCAGCGGGAAATACAAAGAAAATAATTCAGGGAATTGGGAATTGAGAACTATTCAATCAAGAGGTTATTGTAGTGTTCCCAATGGAAAGTGGACGTATTTTAATGAAAAAGGAGACACATTGTATTCAGAATTTTGGGAAAATGGTGCGTTTATTAAACAAGTTCCAGAACTAAATAAAAATGAAATTTGGAAAGTTGATTTAACCTTAAATGGTGAATCTGTCGAAAAAAGAAGTTTAACAATAAATGAGGTCCGACAACTTACAATTTCACCAAAATTTAAAAACAGCTCAAAAATGGAAACAAATTTCACAGTTAAATTTGAAGTATCAGCTGTTGGATATAAACAAAATGAAAAGATATTTACGATTGAAAATTTTAATACTATCAATGTTTTAGAAATACTATCAGAAGTTGGAATTCCTTCAGAAAAAGCAACCTACTTTATTTTGACGGTATTTAATAATGATAAAAGTATAGAAAGCTTTCGTCTTACAATTGTGAATTGATTCGCTAAAATTAAATGAATAAAAAAAGGAGTAAATTTCTCTACTCCAATAGTTTTTTTGAAATAATTTTTAACGATTAATTAAGTCCCCAATTTTCTAGAAAGTTTACTGTCCAACTTTCGGTTTCTTCCGCATCAGTTAAAGATGATGTCGTATACCAAACATAGTTATCTTCATAAAAAGTAGAACGAGTTTCTTTATTAGTTATCAATTCGTCAAATTCAGGTAAGAAGTACATTGTTGTTTTTTCTTGCATCGTTATATTAAATAATTATACAATAATTTACAATATTAATTTGAATAATAAAAATTCTTTTTTAATTCATTTTCATACATTTTTTGCTTTAATTCCTTACTTTAGTAAAAAAGAATCTTAAATTTTTAACATGTTAAATTTCGAATTTCAAAATCCAACTAAAATTATTTTCGGGAAAGATACAATTGCAAAATTGGCGACTGAAATCCCAGCTAATTCAAAAGTGTTACTGCTTTATGGAGGAGGGAGTATTAAGAAAAATGGAATCTATGAACAAGTTAAATCAGCATTGTCTTCTTTTGAAGTAGTTGAATTTGGTGGAATTCCCGCGAATCCTGAATATGAGGTTTTATTGAAAGCGTTGGAAGTAATTAAAAATCAAAATATTACTTATTTATTAGCAGTAGGTGGTGGTTCGGTAATTGACGGGACAAAATTTTTAGCATCAGCAGCACTTTACGAAGGAGATTCTCCGTGGGATATAATTTCAAAGTTTATTCGTACAGAAAAAGGAATGCCTTTTGGAACGGTTTTAACAATGCCAGCAACGGGTTCTGAAATGAATTCAGGTGCGGTGATAACAAGAGCAGAAACACAAGAGAAATTTGGAATGGGTGGACCAGGACTTTTTCCTCAATTTTCAATTTTAGATCCACAAGTAATACAATCTATTCCAAAACATCAGATTGCAAATGGGATCACAGATGCATTCACACACGTTTTGGAACAATATATGACGTATCCAACGAATGCTTTTTTACAAGACAGATTTGCGGAAAGCATTATGCAAACATTGATAGAAGTAGCGCCAATGGTATTGGAAAATCCATACTATCACGAAGCCGCTTCCAATTATATGTGGAGCTGTACAATGGCATTGAATGGATTAATTCAAAAAGGAGTTCCAACAGATTGGGCAGTTCACGCGATTGGTCACGAACTTACAGCTCAATTTGGTATCGACCACGCACGAACATTAGCGATAATTGCACCAAGTCATTACCGTTATAATTTCGAAGCGAAGAAAAAGAAATTAGCTCAATTTGCAGAAAGAGTTTTCGGAGTTCAAACAGGAACTTTAGAAGAAAAAGCAACTGCAGGAATTGATAAATTAGAAGCCTTTTTCCATTCGGTAAATATTCCAACTAGATTATCAGAATACACTTCTGAATACGATGGAACAGCAGAACGAATTGAAACAAGATTCATCGCAAGAAATTGGTTAGGATTAGGTGAACATAAATCATTAACTCCAGCTGACGTGAAAAAGATTGTTGAGATGAGCTATTAAGGGTTTTCTTTTAAAAATTTAACATAAAAACATATGAAAAAAGCAATTAAATTTATTTTAACTTTAATCTCCACATTAATCTTAATCTTTATTTTAAATCTAGCATTCGGTCAATCTTTTGAAGGTACACTGGTTTATACGACAGATTTAGAAATATCTCCTAAACTAGAAAAAATGGGGATGACTAAACAAAGTTTAATTGAAAAAATGAAGGAAGATGGAAGTTGGCTAGATACTCTTTCAATTTCCTATAAATTAGGCAATTATTATTATAAATCAAGTAATAATCTGAAATCTTGGCTTTTATATAATTCCGAAACGAATAAGATTTATTCAGTACAAGATGGAGTGAAAAACGAAATTTGTTCGGTAATAAACGCCTCAATTGATACAGAATTTGCATATTCTAATAAAATGCCATCTGTCACAAAACGGGATACTTTAGCAACCGTAAATAATATTGAATGTAATGTTGTTCGTGTAAAATGGAAGTCAGGAATTTATGATTATTATTACAACTCAACTATGTTTGAAATAGAGCCTCAACTTTTTACTAATCATATTTATGATGGGTGGTATGAGTTTTTAAAGATCTCAAAATCTTTACCTATTAAAATTGTTAAAATAGTAAATGGCATGATGACTGTTACAGAAACTTTAATTACATCAAAAAAAGAATCAATAGAAGATAATTTATTTACTGTTCCCACTGTAATATCAGACAAAGATTTAAACATTATTAAATCTCCGAATAGAGAAATAATGCGATTGAAATAATTATTAAGAGTTTAACCAAAATTATCATAAAGTACATTTAGCATAGCAGTTTTCTTAAACTCACTTAAAAAACTTTTGTGGTCCTTTTGATGCTTCCTTATATGTAAATCTGCAATAGCAGATCTTTTGTGATAAAATCAAAATATTCACTCTCTTTGATTTTATCCTAATATATTGTAGATTTATAATTAATGTCAGATACGCGCCAAATTTTTACTTTAAAGCAGGTAGCCTTTTCTATCAAGAAAACGATAGAAGAACGCTATCATCAAACGTATTGGGTAAAAGCGGAAATGCATAAATTAAATATGTACCCGAGCGGACATTGCTTTCCTGAATTACTTCAGAAAGAAGACGGAAAGATTGTTGCTCAAATGACAGCTTCCATTTGGAAACAAAATTATCAGCGAATTAACAAACGTTTTGTGGATGTAGTGAAAGAACCTTTGCGAGAAGATTCTACGCTCTTAATGCAAGTAAAAATTGTATTTCACGAAACATTTGGATTGAGTTTACAGATTTTAGACATCGATCCGAATTATGCATTAGGAGAATTACAACGTGAACGTCAAGAAACTTTATTACGATTACAGAAAGAAAATTTACTCAATTTAAATCAGTCGTTGCCATTTCCATTATTGCCTCAACGCATTGCTTTAATTTCTGCCGATACAAGTAAAGGACTTTCTGATTTTAGAAAAGTGATTGAAACCAATCAATGGAATTATCATTTTTTCACATTTCTTTTTCAAGCCTATTTACAAGGTGATGTTGCCGTTGCATCTATACAAGAACAGTTAAAGAAAATTGAAAAAGTGAAGCACCATTTTGACGTTGTAGTTATCGTTCGAGGTGGAGGTGGAGAAGTCGGATTATCGTGTTATAATAATTTTGAATTATGTAAATCCATCGCTAAATTTCCGTTACCTGTTTTAACAGGAATTGGTCATTCAACGAATATGACAGTGGCTGAAATGGTAGCCTATCGAAATGCGATTACACCGACCGAATTAGGTGATTTTTTAATCCAATCTTTTCATGAATTTTCGGTCCCAGTGAAGGACGCAATAAAGACCATTCGAACGTATTCAAAGAACATTTTGGAGCAAGAAAATAAGTCCTTAACTTCCGAAGTGAAACTGTTTAAAAATGTCACCACACAACGCTTGAATGAAACCAAAAATCATTTGGTAAATGCGAGTACTTCTGTGAAGACAAATGTCAAATTTTCATTGTTACGAGAACGAGAAAATATGATTAATTCGCAAAAATTAATTAAAAGAAGCGCTAAAGAACTGTTTTCCTTCGAATCAACACGTATTTCCAGTCTTATTGAAACAGTAGGAAAAAGCATCCAATTTGAATTAAAAACCAAAAAAGGAGAGATTGAAAGAACCGTTGATTTGCTTCCAAAAGTGATTCAAAATAAGTTAAATTCACAAAAAAATTCCTTGCAACAATTGGAACAATCAGTCAAATTAATGGACCCGATTCAGGTGCTAAAAAGAGGTTATTCCATCACCTTAATGGACGGAAAAACGATTACAGAAAACACAGAAATTAAACCTGGAAAAACAATCATCACCAAGACGTATTTTGGAGAAATAGAGAGTCAGGTGGTGAAGAAAAAAGATAGTTAGAGAGAAAGAGAATAATGTTAAAATAATATCGTGAATAGAAAGCAATTATCAGAAAAACACAGTTTCATAAATGACACAATTTTTCGAATGAAAACTATTGTGTTAATTGGGATGCGTGTATACAAAAATTTGTTTTCATCAATATTAAAGTTTGAAAAAAAAGGTCTTTTAATTGACGCACCAATAATTGCGTTTTCCGAAAGTGACCTTTGGAATCCATTTGACAACAATGAAAATTGGATTTTGACTGCAGGTAAAATTGAAAATTTAAGAATTTCAGCAAAAAAGCTTCATGGACTTGAGGTAAAAGCAAATGAAACTTTTAGTTTTTGGAAACATATTGGTAATCCAAACTTTGGAAAAGGATATGTGATAGGAAGAGAGATTAGAGAAGGATGTATAGTTCCAACAATTGCTGGTGGACTTTGTCAACTTTCTAACGCACTTTATGACGCTGCACTTAAAGCAAATTTTGAAATTGTTGAAAGACACAAGCATACTAAAGTAATTAAAGGTTCTCTTGCTGAACAAGACCGAGATGCAACTGTAAAATGGAATTTCATTGATTTACGCTTCAAATCAAATTTTAACTTTAGGATTGAAATAGAGTTGAACTCGGATAAATTGGTTGTTAATTTTAAAGGCCAACAAAAAAACCAAAAGTCAAATAATAACAATTCCAATGTAAGACAAACGAACAAACTAAACGACTGTTACTCTTGTGGTAATTTTAGTTGTTTTAAGCACCAAGATAAGACTTTAATAAAACAGGAAATTGCAACAACCACTTTTATTTTAGACGAAAAGTGGCCTGAATATGACAACTATATCAATGAAATAGCAAAAGATTCTGACAATTTTATTTTGCCACTTAAGCAAAACAAATTCATAAAAACAGATAGATATTCTTGGATTGCTGCAAAGTCTAAAAAAACTAAAATCACAAAATTTCAAGGAATTTATAGGGCTTTAATACTTCGATTTTCACAAAAAGAAAAAAACAATGTTTTTGAACTTACGTTAAAACTTGACAAGAAAATTGCTATTGCAGCAACTCGAAAAATTCCAATCGACTCAACACATTTAGTAATTTCACAAAACTTATTACCATTCATATTTGAAACAGGAGCATTAGGAGGCAGGACATTTGATGTTTTAATGACAAGACTTCCATTTGAAAAACTTCACGAACGACTTGATTTTGCATTTTCAATTCATCCTGAAAGTCCAACCCTAAAAGATTTTAGAGCAAGTAAAAATTTGATTGAACTTGAAAACAAAGCACTAAACAAAGCACGACATATAATTACACCACATTCCGAAATTGCTGAAATTTTTAAAAACAAAGTTGTAAAATTAAATTGGTTCATTCCTTCATTTTCAAAGGTTCAAGGGAATGGAGAAAAAGTTCTTTTTCCAGCTTCTGTTGTTGGAAGAAAAGGAGCTTATGAAATGCAAAAACTAGCTAGTGAATTGAAATTAAACTTAATATTTTCTGGAAGAACAATAGAGAATGACAATTTTTTGGAAGGTTTGAAAACTGAAAAATTTAACGGGAATTTTGACCAAATAGGACTTGTAATATATCCAACATTTATAGAAAATCAACCACGACAAATTTTAAAAGCCATTTCTAAAGGAATACCAATAATAACAACAATTGCTTGTGGGCTTGAAAGTTCCTGTCAAGTTGAAATTGTAGAATTAAATAACTTTGAGCAATTAAAAAATGAAGTTAACAAACGAATAAATTTAAAGCAAAATAATATAAACTTTGAAATACATCAGTCTAATATCTAACGTCTAACATTCTAATATCTAAAAGAATTATGGAAAAACAAATAAATTACACAGAAGCATTTGATGAATTACAACAAATAGTTGGCGACATCGAAGAAGGAGAAATTACAGTAGATGAACTTTCAATCAAAGTAAAAAGAGCATCTGAATTGATTAAAATTTGTAAAAATAAATTGACTTCGACAGAAGAAGATGTGAATCAGATTTTAAAAGAATTGGAGGAGAACTAGACTCAAGATCGCTTCGCTTTAAGACATTAGACCACTTCGCTCAAAGACTGATGTAGGTGGTTGAAAATATAGTATAAATAAGCCTAGAAATTTTGATTAATATATCTTGTAAAGACGTAATTTTTTACGTCTCAATAACACTATGAAAAATACACTCTCAATACTCTTCATACTTCTCTTCACTTTTGTTCAAGCACAAAGTCAAGATTCGCTAACGAAAAAACAATTACGAAAACAACGACCATCTTATCTTGCTTTAACAGCCGGATTGAATCGGTCGATATTTCGTGATTTGGCTACCTCACCTTTGTTTTTTAGAGGAGTTATTCCCTCTTTTTCGATTGATTATGCTAAAATCGATAATAGGAGAGAGGGTGTTTTTGGGATATATTATACTTCGGGGAAACATAAATATAAGGTGATTCCGAACTCGGATAAAAGTCAATTTTATTCGTTGACATTTGATTATACTAAATTGTACCAAATCAAAAAATGGAGCAACGAGAAATGGAATTATAAAATAGGCGGAAAAAGCCAATTGACTACTAATGTAAGGATTAACCCCATTTTAGAAAACAATGGGTATGGATATGAAGAATTTGGAAATCTATTGTTTTGTCAAAAGTTAACACGTGATATTTCGCGTAAAACAGATAAAAACAGAAAACTTTGGTTCATTCACTATTCTAGAAAACCACGAAAAAGAGAACTCTCGTGTCAGTTTAATTTTGGAGTAGCGAATAACTATATTCGCAATGGATATATATATTTAGGTCAGTCGGATGTTATCAATAATTTCAAATTGTTTGATGGGTACAATTATGGAATTTTAAAAGGAGTTAGAATGAGTTCAGCCATCAATTATCGCATCTTTTTGAAAAATTCAAATGCGATTCAATTCTCGTATAATTGGGATGCTCTTTCAACCAAAGGAACTGAGAATCGATTCGAAATGGCAAGTCATAAAATTCAATGTTCACTTTTATTCAACCTTAAATAAAATGAGAAGGTTTATACTATTAATAGCAGTTTTAATTTTGTTGGTTTCGTGCGAAAAGGTGTTCTTTAAAAAAGACAAAGCATCTTTAAGTGCAACTGCCAATTTTGAATATTTATGGAATGAATGCGATAAAAAGTATTCCTATTTTGAATTAAAGAACATCAATTGGGATGAAATGCATTCTAAATATGCTGCGAAGGTGTACGATGGAATGTCGCAAGATTCTTTGTTTAAAGTAATGGGAGCAATGTTACGTGAATTAAAAGACGACCACACCAACTTAATGTCTAGTTTGAATATTTCTTTTTATGGGGTCCAAAAATTAGGTCAAGATAATTATGATGCGAGGATTTTAAGAGAGAATTATTTACCGCCTGATTTCTATATTTCTGGTCCGTTTGTTCACGATTTCATTTTAAATACCAACAAAGAAATAGGTTACATTCGTTTTTCAGGGTTTACAGGAACGGTGGACGATGAAAATTTAAATTTCATTTTAGATAAGTACAAAAACACCAAAGGATTGATTTTAGATTTAAGAGAAAACGGAGGAGGGTATGTCTCTGACATCTATAAAATTATGAGTCGATTTGTGGAAGAGCCAACCAATTTATTCTATTCAAGATTAAAAAATGGTCTAGGACATAACGATTTTTCAACTCCTGAAGTGGCTATTGTAGAGCCTTCAAAATCAATTAGATATAAAAATAAAATAATGGTGTTAATTGATAGAGGAACATATAGCGCCGGTTCCATGTTTTCACTTTCTACTAAAGTAATTCCGAATATGGTATTAGTAGGTGATTCAACAGGAGGAGGTTTAGGATTACCTAACGGGGGACAATTACCAAACGGTTGGACCTATCGTTTTTCAGTATCTCAAGCAATGGATTTAAACTTGAATAATTCATTTGAAAAAGGAGTCCCACCAGACATTTACCAATTGTTTGATTGGAGCAATCTAAAGAAAGATGCGATTTTAGAAAGGGCTATGCAGGAGATACTTTAAATCAAAAATAAGTAACTAAAAATTGGTGGGATGATAAATGTCACCCTTTCAGGGCTTGAATCAAGTTAGTCTTTTTCGATGGGCTTCACCCATCGTTGATGGATATAACCCTTTCAGGGTTTCTTGATTTCAGAGTTTTTAATTTTAATCCTTTTGTAACATAATAATTAATATATATTCTGCCCTGAATGGGCAATATCTATAAACATAGGGTGAAGCCCTATGACTTTTATGCACTTATATAAAAGCCCTGAAAGGGATTAATAATTCTACACATTTAATGTATATAAGAAACTATATATCACAAAACTCTATTAACCTCTGTGAAAACTCAAAAAAATCTTCTGTAGTTAAACTAAAATATCACCATCTTTACAAAACTCAGGTGATAAGCAGAATCGATGTCTATTTATTCCAATTGTAATCAATGCGAGCAAAGGTCAAAAAGTATTTTTTGTGTCTTGAAGTCGGATGAATTAGAGTTGATTAATCAAGCTAAAAAGTGTCAGATGTATGAAAAAGGAGAAGTCATTTTTCAAGAAGCAGCCGCACCAAAAGGAATTTATTGCATTCAAAAAGGCAAAGTGAAAGTCAGCCAACTTGGGTTAGACGGGAAAGACCAAATTCTTCATTTAGCAAAAGAAGGAGATGTGATGGGTTATCGTGCAACCTTGAGCGGCGATATTTATTCTTGTTCGGCCACAGCATTAGAAAAATCGAGTATCTGTTTTATACCGAAAGAAATATTTATATCCTTGGTTTCAAGTAACTCAAAATTAGCGTTGGAAGTGATTCATTTATTTTCGGATGAACTTAAAAAAATCGAAACCAATTTAACCAAAATTACACAACGTCCTGTAAAAGAACGAATTGCTCAAAGTTTGATCTTATTGAAAAACAAATACGGTTTAGAAGAAGACGGAGCAACGATTAACATCACCATTAAACGAGAAGAAATTGCCAATTTAGCAGGAACGACCAGAGAAACAGCCACACGAGTTTTGTATCATTTTCAAGAAATTAAATTGATTGAATTGGTCGCTAAGAAAATAAAGATTTTGAATTTTGATGGGTTAATTGTTGAATCCAATATTTTGGATTAAAATTAAACTCCGATACATTTCAGTCGTTTATCGATATTATTTTTTCAGTTGATTTAAAAAGAGTTAATTCGTGCAAATAATAACAACTATGAAAAATCTATATTTAATTTCAGTTTCACTTTTAAGTCTCATTACAACCTTTGGACAAGGTCCTACTGTTACTTCTTGGAAACGAAATACAACCTCTGCAACAGGATATAATTCGTTACCAACAAACGTTCAAATTGTTCAATATACTTCAACTGATGTTTATGTTAGCAGTTCATGTATTCCAGATTATTCAATCGGACCTTGGGCTCAAAATCCGAACACGCCTTCTAATCAAAGTTTTGTAACAAAATTTACTAGAAGTCCAGTTAAAAACACTGGTGTATTGACAAACACTCCAATGGGAAATATAGGAATGTGGATAAATGGCGTTTCTATTTATAACCAGAAAGATGGATATTATTGGAACAATTCGACAAGTACTTTCAATAGTCCTGGAACTGGAGTTTGGAACAGAAATGCCTTGTATTATGAGGGAATAAGTTTCGACAATTGTTTAGGTCATCCTGGTCCAAATGGAGCTTATCATCATCATGTAAATCCTAAATGTTTATACGATGCTACTGTAACTTCAGTTCACTCACCAATTATTGGATATGCTTTTGATGGTTTTCCAATATATGGAGCTTATGGCTACACAAACGCAAATGGCACTGGTGCAATTAAAAGAATGTCAAGTAGTTATGTTTTATCATCCGCTTCAACTCGTGCAAGTGGACCACCAGTTAATTCAAACTATCCATTAGGAAGTATGTGTGAGGACTATGTTTTTACCCAAGGTGCGGGCGATTTAGACGAACACAATGGACGTTTGTGTAATACTCCCGAATATCCAAATGGTATTTATGCTTATTTCGTAACGATTGATGCTAATTTAGATCCTGTTTATCCATTTGTCTTAGGGTCGACCTATTATGGAACGGTTCAGACAGGAAATACTGGGCCATCTGGAAGTCATAATTCAATTCCTGGAAGTACTACAATTTATAATCCTGCTTTTTCTGCTGGTATTGATGAGGTTGAAAATGTTGAAATAAAATGTCAAATCATGCCAAATCCAACAGCTGATTATGCGTATATTTATATGGACGCAAATAGTATAAACAATGTGGTTGGAAATTTGTATAACTCAAAAGGAGAACTAATTCAATCCATTCCATTTATGCAACCTACGCTTGGATATACACTTGATTTGACAACTGTTTCTAATGGAACATTTTTTTAACTTTGGAAGCAGGTTCACAAAAAACAACACATAAAATAGTGAAATCGAAATAAGAATTAATGAGAGATAGAAACGTATATAAAATGGGGGTTTTGACATTTTTTGTCTTAATGCCCATTTTTCTTTTTTCTCAAAAAACAAACTCTAACGTAACACTTCAACTGAATCATTTTGTAGGCGATAAAAGATTGGTTTTAGATGATTCCACTTATGTTAATGCAATGAATCAGACGTATACAATTTCAAAATTTACTTACTATATAGGTCAATTAAAATTCAATCTAAATGACGGTTCTTCCTTTTTTATAGATGATTATTATTTAGTTTCTGAAGATGAAGAGAAAGTTGCATCAAAATCGATTTCATTTAATTCTATTCCTGAAGGGGAATATCAATCAATTGAATTCATTTTAGGAGTTGATAGCACTAGAAATTGTAGTGGAGCACAATCAGGCGTATTAGACCCAATTAATGCAATGTTTTGGACTTGGAATACAGGTTATATCTTCATGAAATTAGAAGGAAAATCGAAATTCTCTTCTGCTTCAGGAACTATTTTGGAATACCATATCGGAGGATTTAAATATGTAGAAAATTGCATTAAAAAGGTGAAAATCCCTTTCAATCAATTAGTTAGGGTAGAGAAGAATAATTCTGTTAAAATACAGTTGAAAGTAGATATTGGTGAAATTTTAAAAAATCCAAATACGATTGATTTCAGAGAAATACCTGTAGTCAATAATCCTTTAAATGCGAAGATTATTGCTGATAATTACGCTGACATTTTTCAATTAATAGAAGTTAAAAATGAAAAATAAAGGTGTCTTTTTCTTTCTTCTGTTTATGACTTGTACTGCTTTCGTAAACTATGTTCATGATGTCAATCCTTATTTCGTTATCACAAAGAAGGATGTCAAATTACGCATCCCAAAAAATTTCCCAAAACCAGTTTACACTTTTGAAAACAATAAATTAAAACCTGAAATTTTTCTATTAGGAAGGGAATTATTTTATGATGAAATCCTCTCAAAAGACAATACTGTAAGTTGTGCTAGTTGTCATGAAAGAATTGCTGCATTTGCACATATTGACCACACATTAAGTCATGGGATTTATGGAAGAATTGGAAACCGAAATGTGCCAACCCTTCAAAATTTGATTTGGAATAAATCTTTTATGGCGGATGGCGGAGTTAATCATATAGAAATTCAACCGATTTCTCCAATTACAAATTCCAAAGAAATGGATGAAACATTGGAAGGAATAATAATTAAGTTAAAGAAAAGTCCTAAATACAAAGAATTGTTTTTCAAAGCCTATACAGATAGTCTGATTTCTTCAGAACGAATGTTAAAGTCAATAACTCAATTCGTAGGATTAATGATATCAAATAATTCAAGATACGATAAATACATCGCAGGAAAAGAGAAATTTACACCTGAAGAAGAAAAAGGATTACAACTTTTTAGAAACAAATGTGCCCAATGTCATACAGAACCATTATTTACAGATAACACGTTTAAAAACAATGGATTAATTCCTGACTCTTCTCTAAACGATATTGGTAGAGGATTAATTACGGGTAAAAAAGAAGATTATTATGCTTACAAAGTCCCAACTTTACGAAACATTGAACGTACCTATCCGTACATGCACGATGGACGATTTAAAAAGTTGAAAGATGTTTTAAATTATTATGGTTCAAATGAAAACCATACAAATATTCAAGATTCAAAAATGAATAAAATCGGAGAATTAACATTTGAAGATAAGCAGAATATACTTCTTTTTTTACAAACCTTAACCGACAAAGAATTTATAGGAGACCGTCGTTTCGCTAATCCAAATTTTAAAGGATATTGACTTCAACAGGCTCAGTCAGCGCTTTCGGCAAACTCAGACTCAGCCTTAACCTCAATAATTCCTCAATCAACCCACTCTTTAACAGAATAAGAAATACTTACAAGGTTGAGAAGTTCTTCTCCTGCTTCCATCATTTCTTCATCATCATCTTTGTAGAACCAATTGATGTGGATATCAATCCCATTTTCAGCGTGTGTTTCAAAAATTTCAAATAAATCCAATAAAATTTTACTTGTTGACGTGTTGAAATAATCGAATTGAACATCTAAAATTGTTTTTTCATTTGGATTCAAAAGATATTCTTTGATCCAATCAAAAACAGGTTTATAAAATTCAGGTGGATTTTCAGGACGAGAAGTTCCAGACATAGTAAATACTTCTTGAATTTTATCAAAAACAATATTTGGGGTCATTTTAGATCCAGTAAAAACTAGAGGTTCCATTGTAGAATAGTTGTTAATTTAAATTTCTTTTGAATTCACTGTCACAAAAAGGGTAAAAAAGGAAGTAGAATTGTCATTTTTCTCGAAGTCGAACTTAATTTTATCGGTTGTTTTTCGAGCAATTTCTAATAATCCTAATCCTGCATTCCCCTCATCACTCAATTTTCCGTGTTTTAATCGATAACGAAATTGTTCGTTTAAATCTTCTTTAGATGATAAATTTAAGCTTTCTATAGTAGAAACTAACTGATTTTCAATTGAAGTAGGAATTAAATTTCGAGTTAAGACAAATAACTTAGCATCAGCTAGGTAACTTGAGAAACTAGAAATAGGTGTAGATTCAATATTTAGTGAAGCATGTCTACACACATTATCCAATGATTCAGTAACAATTTTAGCGATGTATTTTTTCGCTTTTTTCGTAATTTCTAAACCATCAATTTTGTTTTCTAATTCTAAAATCGCGTTTGCTGTATTTGCCCAATCAAATGGTGCATTTAATGTCACTAACTCTTCAGCCGCAGCCGGAACACCGAACTTTTCTAGAAGATTGTGAAATGGAATTGACATATATTGAGTTTAAAAACGAATTCTAAGATAGAAATTATTTTAGAATAGTTCTATTTTAACATTTTTTCGCCAAGAAATTCTCAAACATATCAAGAATAAAAATACCTTCGTTTCCTAACTTTTAGAAAAACGAAAATGAAAACAAATCACGAAATAGATTTTGAGATAATAGGAAGCGAAATGCAATGCGTTGAAATTGAATTAGATCCACAAGAAACAGTTATTGCTGAACCAGGTGCTTTTATGTATATGGATGATGGAATTCAAATGGAAACGATTTTCGGTGATGGTTCGAGTAAACAAGGTTCAGGTTTTTTTGATAAAATTTTAGGGGCGGGAAAACGTTTGTTAACGGGTGAAAGCATGTTTATGACGGCTTATACTCATACTACTTTTGGAAAAGCTAAAATTGCTTTTGCATCTCCTTATCCTGGAAAAATTATTCCGATTGATTTGAGCAATTACGGAGGGAAGATTATTTGTCAAAAAGATTCATTTTTATGCGCCGCAAAAGGGGTTGCTGTTGGGATTGAATTTCAAAAGAAATTAGGGACAGGACTTTTCGGTGGCGAAGGTTTCATTATGCAAAAACTGGAAGGCGACGGAATGGCTTTTTGTCACGCGGGTGGTCATATTATTAAAAGAACTTTACTACCTGGAGAAACATTAAGAGTCGATACAGGATGTATTGTAGCATATACGCAAGAAATAGATTACGATATTAAATATGTAGGAGGAGTAAAAAATATGATTTTCGGTGGTGAAGGCATCTTTTTCGCAACCTTGAAAGGTCCAGGACAGATTTGGCTACAAACACTTCCAATTTCACGTTTAGCTTCTAGAGTATTATCGTATGGAGTTGGCTCACGCAAAGAAGAAGGTAGTATCTTAGGAGGTTTAGGCAATTTATTTGACGGAGACGGAAGATAGTATTATATTTGCATCAAAATTCAAGAAAATGTCAGAAAACAACCGAGTTTCAACAAATAAAGCACCTAAAGCATTAGGCTTATATCCTCACGCTAGAAAAGTAGGAAATTTATTATTTCTATCAGGAGTTGGACCAAGAGTAGCAGGTTCAGATTCAACGGATTCTGAAGTGCCAGGTTTAAAATTAGATAAAAATGGAAACTATATTGAGTTTGATTTTGAAGCTCAATGTAGAAGTGTATTTGAAAATGTGCGTGTTATTTTAGAAGAATCAGGATCAGACTGGAATCAATTGGTTGACGTAACGGTTTTTCTAGTAAATATGAAAAGAGATTTTCAAACATATAACCGTTTATATGCTGAATATTTCAAAGATAGTTTTCCATGTAGAACAACGGTTGAAGTTAATTGTCTTCCGTCACCAATCGCTATCGAGTTAAAATGTATTGCAACTATTGACTAAATTATGATAAACTTTATTATTCGCTGCATTGTAGCATTAGCATCGCTTTCTTATACAACTTACCTTTTTGGAACAGGTCACTGGGGATGGGCAATTTGTATGATTTTCGTAACGGCTATTATCGGACTTTCTTTCTTCAGAAATGAGAGAATGATTATGGGGTTAAACCAAATGAGACTAGGTAATACTGATAAAGCAAAAGAACATATCAACAAAATTTCAGCTCCTCAATTTTTACCTAAAAAACAACACGCTTATGTATTGTTTTTACAAGCTGTTTTGAATAGTCAAGAAATTGGTTTTGCAAAAAGTGAGCAATTATTGAGAAAAGCACTTTCGATGGGTTTAAGAACGGCTCAAGATAATTCTGTAGCACGTATGCATTTAGCTGGTATTTGTGCTCAAACAAACAGAAGACAAGAAGCTGTTTCTCTTTTGGCTGAGGCTAAAAAATTAGATAAATCAGGTATGATGAAAGAGCAAATTTCTCAAATGCAAAAACAATTGCAACAAGGAACTCCTTCAAAAAATCAAATGAGAATGGCTCAAATGAGTGGTGGACGTCAAAAAACTCCTCGTAGATAGTTTTAGACTTTAGACAGCAAGATATAAGATCGCTTCGCTCAAAGACTGAAGTATTGGGTTTGTTACATAAGTCTTAATATCTTGAATCTTAATATCTTGAATCCAAGTGTCAATTAAAATGAATGAAAATCGAATTTATACCGAAGGTTGGGACGATTATGAATTAATCGATGCCGGCGGGGGTAAAAAGTTAGAGCGATGGGGTTCAATCTTAACGATTCGACCAGAAGTTCAGGCGTATTTTAAGTCCGAAAAAACATTTGTTGAGTGGAATCAATTAGCGCATTTCGAATTTATTTCTAAAAGTGCACAAGCAGGTGAATGGAAATCCTTAAAAAAAGAAACTCCAACCACTTGGAATATCCACTACAAAGAACTACAATTTCAATTAGAATTAACGAAGTTTAAACACCTTGGATTATTTCCTGAACAACGCATTAATTGGGATTTTATCACCTCTCATTTAAATCCAACAAAACGCTTTTTAAATGTATTTGCTTATACTGGGGCTGCATCTTGTATAGCAAAAAATTCGGGAGCGGAAACAGTTCACGTTGATTCTGTGAAACAGCTAATTTCTTGGGCTCGAATAAACCAAGAGTTAAGTCAACTCGAAAACATTAAATGGGTGCACGAGGATGCGTTAAAATTTGTCGAAAGAGAAATCAAACGTGGAAATAAATACGATGGAATCATTATGGATCCACCCGCTTGGGGATTAGGGGCAAAAGGTGAAAAATGGAAATTAGAAGATAAATTAGAAACCTTGATAATTGGAGCTAAAACCATTCTTAATAAAGATGGATTTTTGGTTCTAAATACGTATTCACCAACCATTTCAATTAAAGATATCAAACAATTAGCATCAAAACATTTCGACCCTAAAAGAACAGAAGTAAAAGAATTGTGGATGAAAACAACGACCGGAAAAGAATTGTATTACGGCAATTTATTGAGGGTTGGGTAAAACGGATCAAGTCATATTGTTGTGGGGAGCAAAAATATTTCTACATCGATTAACAACTATCATTTAAACTTGTCAATCATAATAAGGTTATTATTCTCTTACTTTTTCTTGATAAAAAGTAAGCAAAAATCAAGACCATTTTAAGGTAGTTTTTACTTCGCTCCTCTACGTAAAACCGCACGTAAATACTCTTCTACATGCTCATTTTCGCTGAAAAAGCGAAACGCAATTACGAAGAAATTTACAGCTACTACTATAAAATAATCAATTAGAAGCCCCTTGTAATCATTTAATATTTCATTTCCAAAATTTAGTATTCCACTATTTCCCCATAAGTTTTAGTCTTGATCCGGTAAAACTTGATTTCTTTATTTTTAACATACCGCGAAGCAGCCACGAAGTGAAAAAAACATATATGAAAGCATCAAAAGGACAGATAAGTATTTTTGATGCCATACAGAATTCTTCCACATACTAAGTAACTTTTGTGCCACTTTTGATGATTACTTTTGTGTAATACCGCACAGCAGGATCTTTTGTGTCTAGAATATTTTTGTACATTTGTTTCATAACAAAGAGGATATGGATATTCAAGATGTAAAACAGAAAATTTTAACAGGAGAAATGACCGATGAGGAATTAGTTAAACTTCTTTCTCCTAAAAAAACTTCTACAACTTCCAAAAAATCAGATTCAGGTTTTTTATCAACTGTATTAAAAGGATTCCAAGAAGGGTTCGCAGAACCATATCTGTGGCGCATCATTTTACAATTAAGCTTACTTTTTGTAATCGTTCTAGTTATTACATTTTTATGTTATAATGGAAAAATTGATGCAATGATTACTTCTGTTTTACTCTCTTTTGTATTGGGATTTCTCTTTGGAAAAATTAAATAATAAACATTGAAAGTTATCCAAAAACCCAACCTTTAAATCAATCATAAAAATGAACTTTTTAATTACCCTAAGTCTATTTATTTGCACCTTTTCTATTGCCCAAGTTCAAGATAATTTTAGTGATGGAGAATTTAGCACCAATCCAATTTGGGGAGGAAATACAGCAAATTTTACAGTAAATACAACTAAACAATTACAGTCCAAAACAGCAATTACAGGTACAACTTATCTTTCGACATTTCATAATTTAACTAACCTCGACAGTAAAGAATGGCACTTTTGGGTTAAGCTTGCATTTTCTCCATCTACTTCTAATTATGCACGAATTTATCTTTCTGCTTCTCAATCCGATTTCTCGTTGAATCCAAGTGGTTATTATTTGCAACTAGGTGAATCTGGAACAAAAGATGCAGTTCGATTAATGAAAAATGAAAATGGAGCTATTACGGAAATCTGCTCAGGTTTATCAGGTCAAATAGCTAAAAGTTTTACTATTGGAATTAAAGTAGTTAGAAATAAAAAAGGAGAATGGAAATTGTTTGTAGATCCAACAGGTGGAGAAAATTTTAATGCCTTTGCTGTTGGGAATGATTCGACCCAAGTAAGTGGCTCAACTGTTGGGTTTTTTTGTAAATATACTGCTGGTAATTCTGCTAAATTTTATTTCGACAATATTACTGTTGGAGATGAAATCAGAGATTTGACACCTCCGATTTTAGTTTCTTCAACTATTATAAATACGCAGCAACTTGATGTATTATTTGATCAACCATTGGATACAATTTCAGGACAATTAATTACAAATTATTCGATTAATCCAACTATTTCAATTTCATCCGTTATAATTGATACGATTAATCCAGCATTAGTTCATTTGCTCTTTACTTCCCCTTTACAAAATGGGATAATCTATGTTTTAACAACCAATTCAATTGCAGATAATGCTGAAAATTTCTCATCTAATCAAACTTTAAATTTCACTTATCTAGTTTCAGAAAATCCAGTTTTAGGGGATGTTATTATTTCAGAAATTATGGCCGACCCAACCCCAACGATCGGTTTACCTGAAGTAGAATATATTGAAATATACAATAGAAGTAACAAATATTTTAATCTAAACGGTTGGAAAATCGGAGATGCAACTGGAGATGGAACCATCGCAGAAAGTTGGTTAAAGCCTGGTGAATATCGGGTAATTTGTTCAACATCATCTGTTTCTAGTATTCAAAATAGTATTGGAGCAACAAATTTCCCTAGTTATAATAATGCCGGAGATGATGTAAATTTGAAAACTATGGATGGGATTATCATTGATAATGTATCGTATATCGATCTCTGGTATTTAGATGAAGGAAAAAAAGAAGGTGGTTATACATTAGAAAGAATCAATTTAACGTTACCTTGTTCAAATCAAAACAATTGGAATTCTAGTATTGCATCTATAGGAGGTACTCCTGGAACAATTAATTCGATTAATAATTCAGTAGCCGATTCAACATCTCCTTTTGTGATAAATTCTACGTTTGATTCGACTAAAAACATCACTTTAAATTTTAATGAAGGGATGGATTCTTTGTCCTTAATAAATGCTTTTATTTCTATAAATCCAAGTTTAACCATTCTCCAAAAATCGGTTTTAGGTCATTTCCCAACCTACCTTTCGATTGAATTTTCTGACACAATTTTAGGAAGTAAAGAGTACACTATTTCGTTAAAATCGGTTTCAGATTGTTCTTTTAATGGAGTTGATTTATCGTGTATTTTTGTTCGACCAGAAGCAGCTGAAAAAGGAGACATTATTATCAATGAAATACTTTTCGATCCATTAACAGGAGGAAGTGATTTCATTGAATTATACAATAAAAGTTCAAAATTAATAGATCTTAAAAATTGGAATTTGGGAAATATAGAAAAAGGTGAAATAGCCAATCTAACGCCTATTTCCGCGAATTTTAATTTAAAATCAGGGGAATATGTTGTAATAACACCGGATTCAAGTTTTCAAAAAGAACACTATTCAGTTTCCAATCCGGGACATTTCATTCAAGCAATACTACCCAATTACAACATTGATTCGAGTTCTGTTTGCTTACTTTTCAATAATGAATTAATGGATAAAGTCGCATACAAACAAGAGTGGAATTTTAGTTTATTAGATGATTCAAAAGGTAAATCATTGGAAAGAATTTCTGCCGATGGAAATTCAAATGGAAGTTCAAATTGGCATACCGCAGCAGAGTCAGTTAACTTTGCAACACCTGGAAGAATTAATTCACAAGATTACAAATATGAGTCAATTGGCGATTTTGAATTTAGTTCTAAAACCATGTCACCCGACAACGATGGATTTGAAGATGTTCTTAACGTAAAGTATAAAATGAAATCGATTGGAATGATCGGTACATTTTCTATTTATGATGCCACAGGAAGATTAATTAAAACACTTTTTAAAAATGATCTTTTAGCAACTGAAGGTTCATTTTCGTGGGACGGAATTACCATAGAACAAGTGAAAGCTCCAATAGGAACCTACATTGGAATTTTTGAATCGTTTGATGCAGAAGGGGGAACTAATTTCACCAAAAGAAAAGCGTTTGTAGTGGCGGGGAAATTGTGAGGGGATTTTAATGCTATTTTTTGAAAAAGAGTATTATTTAGATAAAATACGATAAAACATAAACATTTTAGAAGTGATTTCAATTTGATCCTTAAATTGAATTTAAAACCCTCATCTAAAAAAACGACTCTAATATTATGTTGATTTAAGGAAACTGCTATCTTTACGTTAATGATAAAAAAACTAAACCTTCTTGCATTCATTGGAATACTAACTGTCTCGTGTGGAGGTAATGACTTTTCTTTTACCAAAGAAAAAAAGAAATATTCTATTTCAATAGTTGATTTTAACACTTTATTGACAGAAGAAGAAAATGATGTTTCTTTTCCGACGTGGTTCAATGATTCAATTATTAAAGCACATAAAATTAAAAAAATTATCCGCAAATCATTCCCACGAAACAAGGATGACGAAGGAAAAACAA
>SXGQ01340791.1_pt1 | contig 33005 bp, 35 predicted proteins | sample 3178371 | NCBI WGS metagenome assembly SXGQ01 (sample SAMN11356859, study PRJNA531348) | freshwater metagenome | isolation source: freshwater sample F1-20 | place: China: Fuxian Lake, Yuxi | collected 2017-12-25
CCGAACGATGGATTGTTATAGTAATTACCAATGCGTGGGTCAAGACAAACGCCATCAATAATCTGCCGGGTATCCAGCTGATGGGTCATGGCATAGGAATCAAGCTCATTAAAGAAGGCGACACGCATCGCCAGAAAGGTATTTGCAAACAACTTGATCGCCTCAGCTTCTGCACTACCAGTCAGTACCGTCGGCGTATCTTTAGCAAGCGCTGCTTGCTGCAGTAGGTCGGCAATGACCCGGCCGCGTTCGGACGCCTCGCCAACCACAATACGCGAGGGGTATAAGTTGTCGTGCAGGGCACTACCTTCGCGCAAAAACTCCGGCGAGAAGATCAGATTTTGTGTGCCGAATTCGCCGCTGATTTTGGCAGTGTAGCCCACCGGTACCGTAGACTTCAGCACCATCAAGGCGTTTCTATTTACAGAAAGAATATCTGCGATAGCGGCTTCAACCTGCCTGGTATTGAAATAATTGGCTTTCGGGTCGTAGTCGGTCGGAGTAGCGATAAAAACCACATCTGCATCGGCATATGCCTCGTGCTTATCTTGCGTGGCTCGCAGTTGGAGTGGCTGCTGCTGCAGATACTGCTGAATGCCGGCATCGTCTACCGGAGACTGCCGACGGTTAATCGCAACAACACGCTCCGCATTAACATCAAGCAGGCTGACCTCATGCCGCAGCGCCATCAGCACGCCGATCGATAAGCCGACATAGCCGGCGCCGGCAACGGCGATTTTCATGAGGGATGCCCTTATTCAGTTTGACTATCAAGCAGCCCCCCATTGTAATCATTGTAATGCGTTAGCTAACAGGTTCTTGGCGCGATGCGGTGTCGGTAGTTTGTTGGCGCAGTGAGCCGCAGAGTGTTTCGATGAACTTGTTTTTTTGTTATTTATTGCAAGATGATTGCAGATTTTTAATGCGGTAAACTGGGCATAAAAGCCGCTTCCGCATAAGCTGTGCGGGGGTTACCATGATCGCTGTAGTGCCGTTAATGGAGTACCGACCATGAATATCGTTGTCGATCAGCCCTCGGTCAATCCAGCCGCCGCATCCTTGGCAAAGATGCCGGCCATGCCTGCGCCTGCGAGCAGCATGACGCCACAGGCACTGGAAGCGGCCAGGTCACAGGGAATGTTGAATCCGCCGCGCGCGCCGGTCAGTGTGCCGTCGCCGCGCGCCAAATTACCCACCGATGCCGAAAAAATGGTGCAGCAGTACGAGCAAGTGGTCGATCAGCTCAACCGGCAGATGCAGGTCGATGACAGAAATCTGCGCTTTGGTGTTGATCGCAGAATCAACACCTTTGTCATCACAGTCACCGACAAAACCAGCGGTGATGTCATTCGACAGATTCCGCCCGAGGCGGTGATACGCGTTGCGCATTCCATCGAAGATATGAAAGGCGTTCTGTATAACGCCAAAGCGTGACACTCCATCTCATTTGGCGGTTAATGCTGTTCACCACCGCGATTCAGACGAAGTTACCGGAGCACTGATGCGGGTACTGCTGCTCGGTGCTACCGGCACTATCGGACAGTCTGTGGCACAGGCATTGGTTGCACGAGGTTACCGTGTTACCTGCCCGGTACGTACATCGGCGGGGTTCAAAGGTAGTCTTGATGAAGACAAGATTCGCGCGCTACTACCCGGCGCTGATCTTGTATTTGTCGGTAATACGCTTGATGCGTTCATTCATGCCGAGTCACTGCAGCGCAAGCAGATCGAGGTGATCGTTTCCTGCCTCGCGTCTCGCACCGGCGCGCCGGCCGATGCCTGGAAGATTGACTATGGCGTGCACTCGGCATTACTCAAACAAGCGCGCCTTTCGGGTGTCCGACAGATGGTGTTGCTGTCGGCGATTTGCGTGCAAAAGCCGCAGCTGGAATTTCAGCGTGCGAAGCTGGCGTTTGAGCACGAGCTGATGGAGTCAGGCCTGTGCTATAGCATCGTGCGCCCTACAGCTTTTTTCAAATCGCTCTCAGGACAACTCAAGCGAATACGCGAGGGCAGACCGTATTTACTGTTTGGTGATGGTCAGCTCACTGCCTGCAAACCTATTAGTAACCATGATCTCGCGAGCTATATGGCGAGTTGTATCGACGATCAAGGCAAACATAATGCGATTTTGCCGATTGGTGGGCCGGGTGAGGCCATCACGCCGCTGCAGCAAGGTGAGTATTTATTCAAACAGCTTCGCATGAAGCCGCGTTACCGTCGGGTGCCGGTAGCGATGATGGACGTCATCATTGGCGGTTTATCGCTCGCTGCTTATCTTCTACCGCCGCTCTCCAACAAGGCGGAGCTTGCCAAGATCGGGCGGTATTACGCCACCGAATCTATGTTGCTGTGGGACCAGGCAAACGCGCGCTATGATGCAGCCGCGACACCCGCATACGGCCATCAAACGTTGTTTGCGTATTACGATCAATTAATTGCGGGTGAGCAGCAGCCCATACTCGGCGACCACGCGGTATTTTGATCAGCGCTGCGCGGCGCTTTTTATTAAAGCCAGTAGCGCGTCAAATTCATGCACTGCTTGAAACTGCGGAAACTGCGCAATCACATTTTCCGGTGCGTGAAACAAAAAGCCTGCGTCGGCCTCGGCCAGCATGGTAGTGTCATTAAATGAATCACCCGCAGCGATCACCCGATAATTCAAACTTTTAAATGCAGCAACTGCCTTGCGCTTTTGATCAGGTATACGTAAGCGGTAGTCAGTGATTCGGTCGTTTTCCACCACCAAGGTATGACACAGCAGCGCTGGCATACCCAGTTGCTGCATAAAATGTGCGGCGAATTGCTCAAATGTGTCGGACAGGATCACTACCTGAAACTCTGCCCGCAGTTGGTCCATGAATGCTTTGGCGCCTTGCAGTAGAGGCAGCGTGGCGATCACGGTCTGTATGTCGGATAGCTTGAGTGCGTGCTGATCAAGCAATGCCAGCCGCCCCTTCATGAGCTTGTCGTAATCCGGCTCGTCGCGCGTGGTGCGGCGTAGTTCTGCAATACCGGTTTTTTCGGCAACGGCAATCCAGATCTCCGGCGTTAGTACGCCTTCCATGTCCAGGGTGATGATCGTTTGTTTCACGGCGCGTCTCAGTCAAAAATTTCAGTGAACGACGCCACGATGATACGCTAGCGCGCTTTACATCAACTAAAAAAGAGGGGGATTTATGTCCGAGGGGGGATTCCACGTGCATGGGCCGCACGACCATGAGGTTGAGCACGCCAGTCACGCTAACGGCTCAACCAGTATGGCGGTGGCAACTGCATTATTGGCAACAGTTGGCGCCGTGTTTTCCTATATGGGGGGCTATACGCAGGCGAATGCCGCGCTGTTCAAGAACAATGCAGCGATTAAGAAAACCGAGGCATCGAATCAATGGAATTATTATCAGGCCAAAAGCAGCAAGCAGAATTTGGCCGAGCTCTCACTCGATATCGTGACGCAGCCCGATCGCAAGCAGCGCTACACTGAATCGATCGAGCGCTATAAATCCGAGAAGCAGGAAATCAAAGCCAAAGCAGAGGCGTTAGAAAAAGAATCACTTGATTGGGACGCAAAATCCGAGTCACAAATGCACGAGCATCATCGCTGGGCGCAGGCAACGACGGCGATTCAGGTATCGATCGCGCTTGCTGCGATCGCGCTTCTCACTCGTCGGCGCGGGATGGAAATTGCCATGTACACCTTGGCAGGATTCGGGGTAATCCTCGGTGGGCTCGCGTATTTGCATCTCTGATCGTTGTAGCGCTTAAAAGCGGTCTACGCGGTACGGCGATGGGTCGATATAGGTGTCGCGTCCGCTGATCATCTCTGCCAGCAAGCGGCCGCTGGATGCCGCTTGCGTCAGTCCATGGTGCGCATGGCCAAAGCAAAACCATAAGCCTCGGTGCGCTGGCGCAGGCCCGATAATCGGCAGCATATCGGCGGTGCATGGTCGCGCACCGAGCCACGGCGCAGACTCTAAGCGCGCACCAATTGGCAATAATCGACGTGCAATCGGCTCAAGAGTATCCAGCTGCACGGGGGTTGGCGGCGCGTCTCGATAAGCAAACTCGGCGCCGGTGGTGAGACGTATGCCTTTTTTCATTGGCGCTAATGCGTAGCCGTGATCAACATCGACCACAACATGCGAGAGCGAAGCAGTCGCGCTATCAAAATGCATGTGATAACCGCGCTTGACGCCCATGTTCAAGCGATAACCCAAGCGGCGCGCAAGCGACTCACCCCAAGGGCCCAGGGCGATCACAAGCTGCGGCGCCTCCACTTGCCCGATGCTGGTGTTTACCTGCCAACGATCTGCATGGCTGTTGAGTGATTCGGCGTCGCCGCGCAAGAATTGACCACCGCCTTGTTCAAACAAGTGCAGGTAAGCCAGTGTCAGGTCGTACGGATCTTGAATCTGGCGTGAATCCGGGTAATGCACACCGCCCTGAGCAACCGCGCTGATATTCGGCTCTAGCGTGCGCAACTCTGCAGCTGATAACACGCGCACGCTCAAACCATAGGCGCGGCTCTGCTCTGCTTGTCGCAGCGCGATTGCCTCGGCGCCAGCGCTGCGCCACACCTTGATCCAGCCATGCTGATTTACCAACGCAGTTGCGCCAGCGGCCTCGATGAGTGGCTCATGCTCCGACCAGCTATGCTCGATCAGGGGCAGTGCGCCATTGATCGCCGTTGGGTATTTACGTGCCGAAGAGTGGCTCCAGTAGCCGGCAAGATAAGGCAGCAGCGAGGGCAGGGCCTGCCAGTGATAATGTGCAGCAGTTGATCGCTGCAATGCATACGCCAGCAGGGTGCGCAAGTCGCGCGGAAAGGCGTAAGGAAATACCGCAGAGCGCTCGATCAGGCCGGCGTTACCAAAACTGGTTGCTGCGCCCGGGTGATCTTTATCCACGAGCGTTACTGCATGACCAAGCGCTTGCAGCTTTTGCGCGAGCGTGGTGCCGCCGATGCCAGCGCCGAGTACCAGCACATCACGAGTGTGTGTTGCGTGTGCCATGGTTCAGAACCTGTAGCTTCAGGCCGCTCGCTGCGCTGGCAGCAAATGGTGTACGTCTTGAACGGTTTGCGGCGCTGTGTATTGCAAAGTGCGCACGAGGGGTAAGCGCGTGTTGGCGTCAGGTTCTATTCGGCATCGCATCGGGCTCTACCCATTCACCTTTGTTCCACTCACCGTCGAGCACCTTACCATCGGGCGTACGCATCTTGCCGCGCCCATGCGGCACGCCTTCGGCCCATTCGCCTTGGTACCAGCTGCCGTCTTCGTCTTCGTAGCGTCCGCGACCATGCTGCAGGCTGCGCTTCCATTCACCGACATAGGCGCCGCCGCGTCGCCATAGCTTGCCTTGGCCCTCGGCGTAGCCCTCGGCCATGCTGCCTTGATAAATCTCGGTAACGACACCAGACATTGACCAGGTCAGGGTACCGTCGCCATGCGCGAAGCCTTTGCGGCAGTCGCCACTCCAGTCAGCGCTCTCACCATCCTGCGGCGCGATGTTCACGATTTTGCAGCCGTTCTTGTCGGTGATCCAGCCGGTTTCTTGCGCGCCTGAAAAGCCGGGTAGCAATAGCGCCAGCACTATAATCCAGCGTGGTAGTCGTTTAATCATAATGAACTCTCGATGAAGGACAACGTCTCATGGCCATTAATGTACTCGGTACGCCGCTGCAAGTTTGTTCGACCGAGCCAATGACAGGATACTTTCGCGACGGCTGCTGCAATACTGACGCAACCGACAGAGGGTCGCACGTTGTTTGCGCTGAGATGACTGATGAGTTTTTGACCTTCTCGCGTCAGCGCGGTAATGATCTGAGCACACCCCGACCAGAGTACCGCTTTCCCGGGTTGGTTGCAGGCGACCGATGGTGCCTGTGTGCGCTGCGCTGGAAGGAGGCGTTCGACGCTGGTGTGGCGCCCCATGTGGTGTTGGAGAGCACGCATATCAACGCGCTTCAGTATGTCGATCTTGCGCATTTGCTGGAGTATCAGCATCAGGCTTGAATATGCATTGTGGCCATGGACACGCTCTTGCCAAGGTACAGAGCGCCGCAGCTAGTCATTAGGCCGAGAGGTTAAACAAGCCGCTAATAAAAACGCCGCCTTGCGAACAGGCGGCGTTTTCGAATTCATCAAGGCTCGGCGATTAGTTGATCGCGCGGACCTTGTTCATTGCCAGGCGACCGCCGCATACGTTATCAACGATGTTGATGTCGTGCTGAATGACTGGCTGGTAAAACTTCAACTCTGCCATGCTGCGGTCGACGGCTTCGGTAGGCTTGGCATTCATCTCGGTCAGTACCTGAAAGTTAGCCATCGACAGCTTGCGGTTGCTGCAATTGACGACGTAGTCAATTTGCTGAACACCCGCATCACCCATGTCATGGAACTCGCGCATTTTCGTCAGGCCTTTGGTGCTGTTGGCGGCGACCACAGCCCAGGTGTTCTCAGCCACGGTGAAGGACATCACCTCTTCTTTGTCAGAGAGGATGGCGGTATTGGCGGAACCGGCGGCAACAGCGCTGGTGCTTGCCACGAGGGCGACAACGATAGCGATCTGCTTAAGCATGTTTTTCTCCAGTGGGGCGGTGGGTTGATGACGAAACTGCGCCGATTTTATATTCTGCCCATGTGATGTCAAGCTTTAATTTAAACAAAATATAAAATATTTGGCCAATATGATGATTAAGTTAATATATAGATAATATTAATTACTAAAATTCTTAAATTAGCGTTAATAAAATGAGCATAAATCATAAAAAAAGACTTATTTTTGTCGTAAAATCTGATTTGTTGATGCTAATATTTGCTCGATTAGATCGATTATAGAAACAAAATATATGCAATTGCTCTGCGAAGCGGGTTCAAAGTCATCCGACGACGCCCGGGCAGATGCATGACTAATCCCTTGAGGCCGAGATCAAGATGGAAGCAGACAGCAAGCACCAGTACAGCATCGGCGTGGTGGCACGCCGCACGCACATGCATCCGGAGACCTTGCGGGTGTGGGAGCGGCGTTATGAGCTCATCGTGCCCGAGCGCACCGATACCGGGCGACGCCTGTATTCCGAGGTTGATATCCTCAAGGTCTCGTTGGTCAAGCAGCTGACCGAGCGCGGTCATGCAGTGAGCAGCGTGGCCAAGCTTCCGATTGATCAGCTACGCGCCATGTTGAACGCGTCCGGCAGTGTCATGCCAGAGCCAAAAGCGCCACCGCGATTCAAGCGCAGGGTGATGTTTGTTGATGATGCGCTTCGCTTGCGGATCGGTCCTGATCTGCTCCGGTTTGAAGATATCGAGATCGTTGATCGCATCGCTGGTCACGCAGCCAGTGTCGTCGACAAGCAGGCCGATGTGGTGGTGTTCGATATTGTGACCATCAATGAAAAATCACTCGACCACATCCGAAAAGCCTTGCTCGATACCGGTGGTATCCATGGCTTGGTGCTCTATAAATTTGCAACGCGCGCGTCGGTAGAGCAACTCGAGCGAGCAGGAATCATTTGCTTGAAGGGTATGGTGACTGCTTCCGAGGTATATCGCGTGTGCTGCGCGTTCCCCAAGTCGTCTGTGAGCATCATGCACAACACCGCGCAAGCACCGGTCGCCGTGGCTCAACCACGCCGTTTTGATAACGCTCAGCTCGCGCGGGTCGCCAATTTGTCCAGCACCATCGCCTGCGAGTGCCCCAACCACTTGGCCGAGCTGATTATTAATTTGGCGGCTTTCGAGCAGTACAGCAGCGAGTGCGCCAACCGGAATGTCGACGATGCACAGCTGCACGCACAACTGAATCAGTCAGCGGCGATGGCACGCGGCATTCTGGAAAACAGCTTGGCGCGACTGATCGAGATCGAGGGCATCAAGGTCTAGCGCCCCGAGTGCGGCGCGCTAGACCTTGATGAACCCAACGTCACGCTGTTTGCTTAGGCGTTGTCGGTGCTTTGCTGCACCGGGCAGGACCGCAAACCCAGCACGCTGTAAGCCGGGCATACCCTCAGTAGTCCGGTAGCGATCGGCAACAACCCCAACCAGCCCCAGGGGCCGATCACATTGAGCAGCGACAGCAGAATCAGCAACACACCGACAAACACGCGCAGGGCGCGGTCGGTCTCTCCGACGTTCTTCATCATAGCGGGCTCCTTGCTTGGTGATGTGGAGTGCTTATGTTACCCCGAGCGCCGACGCATCTGCCACCGCATCGTCAGCGCCGCCCGCCACCAAAAAAATTAACGCGGGTGGTCGACGTTAACATTCAGATACTGGCAGAATGCGCACGGTTCTCTCGCTAGACCTTCACGTACCCGCTTATGTTCCTCTTGCGCACAGCGCTGGCCCTGCTGACCGCGACCCTGCTCGGCGCACTGCTGAGTGCTTGCGGCAGTATGAGCATCATGATGCCGTCAACCAAGCCAAGCGCGGCAGTGCCTGCGCGTTGGTTTGCGCCTGTGCCGGGCGAGGGCGCGTTGGCGCACGACGGGCAGATCGCTTCGCTGGCCGATTGGTGGCGCCAGCAGCAAGACCCGGTGCTGCTGGTGCTGATCGATGCCGCGCAACACGCCAGCAGCAGCGTGAGTGCAGCGCGTTCACGAATTGCGCAGGCCAATGCCGAGCGCCTGGCCGCTGCTGGCGCTTCACGTCCCATGGTCGATGCCGGCGTCAGCGCGCAGCGGCGCAGCGCGTTTCCCCCTTTCCCGGGCGGTAATGTGTACCAAGGCGCGCTACAGGCCAGTTGGGAGATCGATGTGTTCGGCGCCAACCGAATGGCGCTCGATGCGGCGCAGCGTCGCGCTCAGGGCGCGGAGGCAAGTTGGCACGAGGCTCGAGTATCGGTAGCTGCCGAGACCGCGAATCAGTACTACGCATGGCGCGCTTGTCGGCGCCTGCTCGTGCTGACGGAGGCCGATGCGACTTCGCGTGCAGAGATTTCTCGCTTGACCGAATTAGCAGCGAACGCCGGCTTCCAGTCGCCGGCAACCGCCGCGCTGGCGCGAGCCAGTGCTGCCGAAGGGCGCGGCGACGTGACCGCGCTGCGCGCGCAGTGCGAGGTCGATATCAAGGCACTTGTCATGCTCACCGGGCTTGATGAGCGTGATCTGCGTACTCAGCTCGATCGCGCTTCAGTTGCTTTGCCTTTACCTGCACCGGTAGCGCTGTCCGAGCTTCCAGCAGCCACTTTGGCGCAACGCCCTGATGTGTATGCCGCTGCTCAGCAGGTTGCTGCTGCCAGTAGCGATGTCGGCAGTGCAGAGGCGCGTCGCTATCCGCGTTTATCCTTATCCGGCAGTATCGGACGTAATCGTTTCGAGACCGCTGACGGTAACTTCAACTTGAACAGCTGGACGGTAGGCCCGGTGGCGCTCAGCTTGCCGATTTTCGATGGCAATCGCCGCCGCGCCACTATCGCCGCCGCCGCCGCGCGCTATGAGGAAGCAGCCAGCGAGTACCACGCAGTTGTGCGGCGCGCGGTACGCGAAGTTGAAGAGAGCCTGGTCAATCTCGACAGCATTGCAGCGCGCAGCAACGATGCGCAAATTGCGATAGACGGCTACACCGCCTCGCTCGACGCTGCTGGCTTGCGTTATAAGCGCGGTATGAGCAGCTTGATTGAACTTGAACAGGCGCGCCGCAGCAAGCTCGCTGCTGAAATTGGGCTGGTTACGCTACAGCGTGAACGAATAGCAGCGTGGATAGCTTTGTACCGCGCTGCCGGCGGCGGCTGGCAGTCACCCGCCAGCGCTGAGCGCGAAACAATCAACGCAACCCCATAACACTCGATGAAACCTTTACCAATCATGCGCTGGTTCGACCATCATCTGCCGCGACCGGCACTGGCGGGCGTCTTGATGATCATGCTGCTGACTATGCTGGTATGGCTACTGCCCAGTGCCAACAGCAACGCCAATGACAAAGCCGCGAGCACCAAGCCCGCCAACTCAGCCAAGCCGGCGCTGACCGTGACCATCGCACGCCCACAACTAACGCGGCTACCGCAAACCCTGGCCGCTAATGGTGATATCGCAGCCTGGCAAGAAGCGAGTATCGGCAGTGAAGCGAACGGCCTGCGTCTGACTGAGGTGCTGGTCAATGTCGGAGACGTGGTGCGTGCCGGCCAGCTGCTAGCGCGCTTCTCGGACGAGACAATACAAGCCGATTTGGCTCAGGTGAGAGCAGCATTACTCGAGGCGCAGGCCACCTTGAATGAGGCGAGCACCAATGCCGAGCGCGCACGATCACTCATGAACACCGGCGCGCTGAGCACGCAGCAGATTAATCAGTTCATCACCGCAGAGCAGACCGCGCGCGCGCGTGTTGCTGCAGCCGAGGCAAATCTCAACGCGCAGCGGCTGCGTCTGAAATTTACGCAGCTGCTGGCGCCCGATAACGGAGTGATCTCAGCGCGTAGCGCAACCGTTGGTGCGGTGGTGGCGAACGGTACCGAGCTGTTTCGCATGATTCGCAAGGGTCGGTTGGAGTGGCGAGCGGAGGTAATGGCCAGTGAGCTGGCGCGCATTCGCCCGGGCACTGCGGTGACGCTGGTAGCGGCGAACGGCACGCGTTTGAGCGGCAAGGTGCGCATGATCGGGCCGACGGTCAACCCGCAAAACCGTGCCGCTTTGGTGTATGTCGATTTACTGCCGGCAGGTAGCGGTGAGGCGGCTGCGAAGCCCGGCATGTTTGCGCGAGGCGAGTTCACGCTGGGTAGCGGCAACGGCGTCACGCTGCCGCAGCAAGCGGTGGTGGTACGTGATGGCTTTAGCTACGTGTTTCAGCTCAAGCCTGATAGCCGTGTGGTGCAACAGAAGGTTAAAACCGGAAGGTATCTGCAAGACCAGGTTGAGATCACTGAAGGACTGTCTTTGCAGGACGAAGTCGTGGTGGCGGGTGCCGGTTTTCTGAACGATGGCGATCTGGTCAAGGTCACACGCAGTGACGCCGCGACGCGCGACAACAAGCGCGAGACCAAGGACGCCCGGTGAATTTTTCAGCGCTCTCGATCCGGCATCCGGTTCCGGCGATCTTGCTGTTTGCGCTGCTGACACTGGCGGGCTTGCTCGCGTTCAGATCCAACGCGATCCAGGATTTTCCCGATATTGAACTACCCATTGTCAATGTGGTCGCCTCGCTTCCGGGCGCGGCACCGGCGCAGTTGGAGACCGAAGTCGCCCGCAAAATCGAGGGCTCGGTCGCTACCTTGCAGGGTGTAAAAAACATCTACACCAAGGTGCTCGATGGTCAGGTAACGGTCACCGTTGAGTTTGTCCTCGAAAAAAATCTCTCCGATGCCGTTAATGACGTGCGCGATGCGGTTGCGCGTGTGCGTGCCGATTTGCCGGCCGATATGCGCGACCCATCGGTCACCAAGGTCTCAACGGCCGGGCGGCCGATTTTGACCTTCAGCGTAACTGCAACGCCGAGTGCCGCGGGCGCGGTCCCCGATGTACAAGAGATCTCCTGGTTCATCGATAACACGGTAACCAAGCAACTGCTGGCAGTAAAAGGCGTAGGTGCGATCAAACGTATCGGTGGGGTGACGCGCGAGATTCGCATCGAGCTCGATACCGCGCGCATGACTGCGCTGCGGGTCACTGCAATTGATGTCTCGCGCCGGCTGCGGCAGGTGCAGCAGGAAGCGCCCGGTGGCCGCGGCGATATCTCGGGTGCCGAGCAATCAGTGCGTACCATCGCCACTGTTAAAACTGCTGCCGAATTAGCCTTGATGGATATCCCGCTCGATGATGGTCGGCGGGTGCGGCTCGATCAGATCGCAGCAGTGCACGACAGCGTGGCAGAGCCGCGCGCGATCTCAACCCAAGATGGACAACCTGTGGTCGGCTTTGAAATCGCGCGAACCAAAGGCTTTGGTGAATTAATGGTAGCCGAAGGTGTGCGCGATGCGGTTCGACAGTTACAGGCCGCTCATCCTCAGCTACGCATTGCTGAGGTTATTGATAATGCGCAGCCGGTTGAAGAGAACTACGATGGCTCCATGCTGCTACTGTACGAAGGCGCAGCGCTGGCCGTACTGGTAGTGCTCTGGTTCTTGCGCGACTGGCGCGCTACTTTCGTGGCCGCATCAGCGTTGCCGTTATCGGTTATTCCTACTTTCCTGGCGATGTCATGGTTCGGCTACACCATTAACACCGTGACGCTGCTATCACTCGCACTGGTGGTGGGCGTGCTGGTCGACGATGCCATTGTCGAGATCGAAAATATTGCGCGCCACCTGCAGATGGGTAAAACACCCATGCAGGCAGCGTTCGAGGCGGCTGATGAAATCGGCATGGCGGTCATTGCAACAACCTTCACCTTGGTCGCCGTGTTTCTGCCAACCGCATTCATGGGCGGCGTTCCGGGCTTATTCTTCAAGCAATTTGGTTGGACAGCCGCAGTAGCGGTACTGTCGTCATTAGTGGTGGCGCGATTGCTGACGCCGATGATGTCGGCCTACCTGCTAAAACCAGCCAAGCATACCCAGCCTGAAGATGGCTGGCTGATGCGCACCTATCTTGGTGTGATGCGCTGGTGTCTTCGGTATCGCTGGGTGACGGCAATTGCGTCAGCTTTGTTTTTTGTTGCCTCGTTATCGCTGGTGCCGCTGCTTCCGACGGGTTTCATACCGCCAGCCGATCGAGGCCAAACGCAGATCACGGTTGAGCTACCCCCCGGCAGTACACTGGCCGAGACCACGGCCGCTGCTGAGCAGGCACGATTGGCCGCCATGAAAGTCAAAGGTATTGAAAGTATTTTCAGTTCGATTGGCGGTGGCTCAAGTGGCGATGCATTTGCACCAGGTGCCGCTGCCGAGGCGCGCCGTGCTGTGCTTACGCTTAATGTGATTCATCGCGACAAGCGGCGCGAGTCATTGCAAGAATTAGAGAATCAACTACGCGCCAAGCTCGACGATATTCCCGGCGCGCGATTCACGGTGGGCCCGCCTGATACCGGCGTGAAAATGCAACTGGTACTCAAAAGTGATGACCCGAGCGCCCTGACCACGGCGGCGCGGGCAGTTGAGCGCGAACTGCGTACGCTGAACGGCATCGGGAATATCAACTCCAGCGCATCGCTGGTACGCCCGGAGATTATTGTCAGGCCCGATGCCGCGCGCGCTGCAGATCTTGGTGTGACAACCGCCAGTATTGCCGAAACTGTGCGCGTCGCTACTGCGGGCGATTACGATGTAAACCTGCCGAAGCTCAACCTTTCAGAGCGCCAGGTGCCGATACGGGTCAAGCTACCGAATGACGTGCGCGCAGATCTTGCGGCATTGGAGCGCTTGTTGGTACCCGGGCGACACGGTCCAGTTATGCTGGGTACAGTCGCGAGCATCAGCATGGACAGCGGGCCGGCACAAATTGATCGACTTAATCGCAGTCGTAATGTGACCCTCGAAGTTGAGCTGGGTGGTAGGTCACTCGGTGAATTGAATGAAGAAGCGCGTGCACTGCCCAGCATGAAAAATCTGCCGCCATCAGTCACCATTGCCGAGCTAGGCGACGCACAAGAAATGCAGGCACTATTCGAAAGCTTCGGTATTGCGATGCTGATTGGTGTGCTGTGTATTTACGGCGTGCTGGTTTTGCTGTTTCACGATTTCATGCAGCCGCTGACGATACTTGCGGCCTTGCCACTGTCGATCGGTGGTGCCTTCGTCGGCTTGTTGGTTGCACAAAAAGCGCTCTCCATGCCTTCGATGATCGGTCTCATCATGCTGATGGGTATCGTTACAAAAAATTCAATCTTGCTGGTCGATTACGCGATTCTGGCCCGTCGCGCTGGCATGGCACGTTTTGAGGCGCTGGTCGATGCCTGCCACAAGCGTAGCCGACCGATATTAATGACCACCATCGCCATGGGCGCGGGCATGTTGCCGTTAGCTTTGGGCTTTGGTGCAGACCCGAGCTTTCGTTCACCGATGGCGGTTACAGTAATTGGTGGGTTGATTACCTCCACGCTGCTGTCGCTGCTGGTGGTGCCAGCGGTGTACACCTTTGTCGATGATATTCAAGGGTGGTTGCGCAGGCTTACCCGAACCATTTCGCGTACATCGGATTAAGTGCGAGCATATTTAATATGTTTTCCCGCAAATCGGCATCCCGAACAATCAACATACGCGGCCAGTGCGCAGTCGACTCCAGCCAATAAACCTCTTGCTTGCCAAGGATATACACAATACCCTCGCGCCGAATAGTGCCATCATAAAATGCGTAGGTACGCGCGATTTCAAACTCGCTATGAATAAGCGACTTCACCAAGTCAATGTAGGGCTCTCGGACTTTTTGTCCGTCGTACAGCATGGCAAGTAGTGCTGATCGCAGTACGGACATGGGGCGAAGATGGGCTGAATACCCGCCCTTTATACACCTTTAAGCAATAATCAAGTTTTTTGCGGCCGTGGCGGGCTTCTTGCTGAAAACAAGACGCTGCTCGTATCATAGCCGAATCAACTACTTAACCCACATATGATGAATCTGAGCGAGCCGCTGTCGGATGATGAGATCGACGAGTTAGATCGCATCCTGATAGATCAGCCTGGTGATATAGATCCAATGAGCGTCAGCATGCTTGATGGTTTCCTGACGGCTGTTGTCTCTGGCCCGAATACCATCATGCCAAGCATGTGGATGCCGTGGGTCTGGGATGTGGAGCAGGGCGTCTTGCGGCCTAAGTTCCGCTCAGAGCGCGCCGCACAGCGGTTCTATGAACTGGTATTTCGGCACATGAATAGCATCGCTGCCGAGGTCAGGGAGGCGCCTGAAGATTTCGAGCCGCTGCTGCTCGAAAACCCAAACAACGGCGACCCAGTAACGATTTTGGATGATTGGTGCATGGGCTTCATGAAAGGCCTGGTGCTTGATATCGAGGGCTGGACACCACTCACGTCAACACACACCGAATGGTTTACGGTACTGAGGCTGTACGGTACCGAGGATGGGTGGGAAATCCTCGAAGAACAAGCGAACGATCTCGAACAACATCAACGATACGCTGATCAGCTTCCTGAAGATGTCAGAAATATATGTCGATACTGGCTGGAACGGAGAGTAAAGGATGCCGCAGAGGGCAAGCTACCCGGTGCGGTCAAGCCTAGTCCCTTGGTGATGGGCGACCGACCGGGCCGCAACGACCCTTGCCCCTGCGGATCAGGAAAGAAATTCAAGCGATGCCATGGCTCGCCCGAGCGATTACATTGAACGTATCCGTATAAATTATCATGCTCGTAGCCGTATAAGGCTTGCTGTGACATCGGAAGCGTATTTCACGGCGTGCGTTTCTGCTTTCAGTTGGCAGCCGTCTTGCCGGGATGTCTTTGGCATGAAAAATGAGCGCGCGATACCTTCTTTATAAACACGGGTTCTGTGCAGCCGGCGAGCGCCCCGCCGAGCGGGCGGTAACAGGGCTTCCATTTTTCTTGCAGATTTTGTCGACATTGAGTCGGCGGATGCATCAGCAGCGTGGGGTTTGGTATCTGGCGTCATGGCGGTGCTGTCGAAAAATTTCCGCGGTATTCTTTAAGCTAGCGCTCGGCTCGTGCAGCTAGCCTGAGCGTTTGCCCAATCGGAATAGCCGAAAACGCCGTTGCTGGTATACCTTGCGCTTGAAGCGCGGCCGTAAGTGCGATCGGGGGATCGTCGAGCGCTTCATTCGATAAGCTAAAGGTGCCCCAGTGGTAAGCCACCGATTGCCTTGCTCGCAAATCTTTGTGGATTTGTACAGCTTCTTCCGGGTCAACGTGTTGGTCTTTCATGAACCAGCGCGGGGCATACGCGCCGATGGGAATGAGTACCAAGTCAAAGCCATGAGCTGGCTGCCGATCGGCAAACCGTGTCGCAATATCTTGAAAATCACGTGAATAGCTGGTGTCACCGACATGAAAGAAATGGAAATCTTTGGTAAATACGGCAAAGCCCCCCCATAGCGTATCCATTCGATCTGTCAGGCTGCGACCAGACCAGTGCTGTACCGGGGTTAAAACAATTTCCACCGGTCCCGAGGAAGATTGCATACGATGTGTTTGCCACCAAGCCAGCTCAACAACATTCGTAATACCCAAGTCTGTAAACCAGGTCTTCACACCCGAGGGCACCACAAACAAAGGTGCTCCACCGGCTTGCGACGCGAGTGCGCGAACGCTTGCCTCATCAAGATGATCGTAATGGTTGTGCGATATCAGTACCACATCAATATGGGGAAGGTCTTTCAAGGCGATGCCCGGCGGCTGAGCACGCTTTGGCCCAACCAGAGATAGCGGGGAAGCGCGTTCAGAAAAAATCGGATCGGTCAGCACAGTCAACCCGGCAAACTGAACCAGCGCAGTCGCATGCCCGACCCACGTCACTGCAGGTTGCATCAGGCTGCCGGCTTGGCTATTGGCGTGAATGAACGCCAAATCTGCAGTAACTATTGGTGTGGGTATCTGTGCTGATTTCGGATGTCCGTCGCGCAGGGCATTCCAGCGCCACTTTAAAAAATCGAACAGACCTGGCGGTTCGAAATTCAGATAATTGTTTTGAAATTTGATCGGTTGAGCTTTGAGTGCAACAGGCTGGCTAAAGACAACATGTGTCGTAATCGCCAACGTGGCTATCAGCGCGATTATTGCCAGCTTTGCCATTAGAAGTCTCCGATTGTTTTGGCTATTGTCTATGTAATGTTGACTGGCTTGAGAAGTCGCTTCGAAATCGCTGCGACAACTGACCTTGGCGCAAATCGATTACCAAAGATCATGATTTGATTAGCCAGCCCTACCACACGCGTGGTACCACCGTGGGTCAGTAGCGCCACACCCGCCTCTGCAACGCTACGAACATTCGTACGGCCTGCTTTCTTGAAATAGTGGCCTTCATCAATCTGTTGCGGCTTGATTGCATCAAAAAAAGCAGTATCGGTAGGCCCGGGCGCCAGGCAACAAACCCGTACACCAGCATCTTCAAGCTCTTTAGCAATCGCTTCGGATAGGCAAAGAACAAACGCTTTAGAGGCGCCGTAAGCAGCAAAATAGGGCGTCGCCTGAAACCCAGCCGTTGACGCGACATTCAGAATGGTACCTGCTCTTCGCTGCTTCATTCTCGCGCCAAAGGCTTGGCAAAGCTCGGCAACCGTCACTACATTCAGCTGAAGCATTTGTCTGAGCTTTTCAGGAGCGATCTTGACATGCTCTTCCAAAATCCCAAAGCCGGCATTATTGATCAGAATATCAATCTCAAATTGCTGTGCATCGCAATATGACACTAACTGCTGTGCGGCCTGCGGCATACTCAAGTCGAGCGCATGCACCAGTATCTCGGCACTGGTTTTTTTTGCTAGGTCGGCGGCAATCGCTTCCAATCTTTCATTACTTCGGCTAACCAATATCAGACGGTGATTTTGTGTGGCGAGCATTTTTGCCATCTCAAGGCCGATGCCGCTACTTGCGCCGGTGAGAAGAATTGTCTTTACTTGTTTCATGGCGATATCGAAAAGTTTGGTTGTACTGAATGGAAGTATGAAAGACCCTTTGGTGGGCGTGCCGAAATCTTGAATATTGAAATTTTTACCTTGAATTTTTGATCTTGAATCTTAGGGAATACATCTAAATGTGAGCTTCCTTGTCCCACGCTAATACCGCAGTTTTATCTGAAGTACTTTGTTCTCGGAGGTGCCCACAGAAAAAATCGATTCATCCCATTTCGGCGATGACAGTGCATATGTTTTGTTGTTAGATACGCCATAGCCCTCGTTAGGTACGCCGACAAAGTTTTTATCGATGCGGCCGTTGCTGTTCTCGTCATGTACAACTGCTACCGCATAGGTACCAGGCTCAACATTGGAGAACGTGCAGCTTGTGGTTGGGCCAGTAATTGCTGCTTTTATAGTTACGATTCCCTCTCCGTCGGGAAAGTCAGTTGCCTTGGTAAACAAACGACAGTTTAGTGTGCCGCGCATATTTTTAAATGACGAAGCCTCGATGGTTACTGTAGAAATGGTTTGGGAATGCACTTTCACGGCGGGCAAAGATATTGCTCCTGCGAACAGCACGGAATAAATAACTACGGCATACGGGTAATTTTTTATGCTGCTCACGGGTGCGCCCTCAACGAGTTCAGAATTCGGTTTGCGATAGTTAAACTTTCCGATGTAAAGATTACGACGGTTTATTTGACACTGTCAACATTAATCTTGACGTTGTCATAATTTGAGGGGATGATTCATTCGGTGAGCGCCGTGATGAATAAACCGGTGAGGGTTCTTGTCATCATGGCAAACTCTTTTTTTGTTGCTCGATTCAGTGCGTGCGGCTTTAATCGGGTGAGGTATTACGATGGTTCGCCAGAGCGTATTGCCAATAACGCTATACCATCCGTACCTAATTACCATCCGTACCTAATTACCATCCGTACCTAATGGAGGTTATCCATGATTCTTCACGATCTCACCCCAGGCATGCATCCACGCCGTGTGCGGATCTTTTTGGCAGAGAAGAGCGTGTCCATCGAGCTCCGCGAGGTGGATGCCGCAGGCGGCGCTAACGCGGCGCCCGATTTTATTCGTCTGAATCCCCTCGGCAAGTTACCGTTACTCGAGCTTGATGATGGCAGCACGATTGCCGAATCGCTGGCGATCTGCCGTTATCTGGAAGCGCTCTATCCTGATCCACCGCTGATAGGCCGCACGCCGCGTGAAGCAGCTCATATCGACATGTGGGCTTTACGGATGGACCATGAACTGTCGCAAATGATTGCGCTGGTGTTCATACACAGCAGCGACTTCTACCGAGGTCGTGTTGAGCAAATACCGGAGGTGGCCAATTGGTCGCGTGGCCGCGCGCTACAGACGATGTCTTGGTTGGATAGCGAACTGGCCAGACGCCGCCATATCGCAGGTGAGGATTACTCCATAGCTGACATCATTGCGCAGTGTGCCTTTGTTTTGGGTAAGGCAGTGGGCCTGCGCATTCCTACTGAATTGGCGCATCTGTCGCGCTGGTTTTCAGAGGTAACTGCCCGACCGACGGCGCGGGCCTGAGCCCGGCTTACAGGAGGAGATCATGTCCAAGCAAGGTGTGTGCTGCGTCATCGGTGCCGGCGATGCCACCGGGTCGGCGGTTGCCCGTCGCTTTGCACAGGCGGGTTATACGGTGTGCGTCGCACGAAGAAACGAGAATGCCTTGCAGCCGCTGGTTAAACAGATTGATGCGCAAGGTGGGCGAGCCATTGCGTTTGGTCTCGATGCACGGCGCGAGGATCAAGTCATCAGCATGTTCAATCGTATCGAATTGGAAGTCGGACCTGTAGAGGTCGTTATATTTAATGTGGGAGGTAATGTTCGTTTTCCGATTTTGGAGACCACAGCGCAAAAGTATTTCAAGGTTTGGGAAATGTGCGCGCTTGCAGGCTTCCTGGTAGGGCGAGAAGCGGCACGCGTCATGCTCAATCGGGGTCACGGCACATTATTGTTTACCGGTGCGACGGCAAGTCTGCGCGGCGCAGCGGGCTTTGCTGCATTTGCAGGCGGCAAGGGGGCGCTACGCGCGCTGGCGCAATCGATGTCGCGCGAACTCGGGCCCCGGGGAATTCATGTCGCGCACATTATCATCGACGGTCTGATTGATACCGCCTTCGCGCGAGAACATTTCGCGCAGCGCGTTGCCGATGCCGGGCCCGATGGCATCCTGAGTCCTGACCATATTGCCGAGGCGTACTGGTGGTTACATCAGCAGCCGCGCGATGCGTGGACCTTTGAGCTGGACCTGCGACCATCGGTAGAGCAATGGTAAACGCGATGTAGAAGCGTGAACGGCAATCTTCCTGGTCTACTTTTCTACGATTTGTGTCTTGCTCTTTTTCAGGTATTTACCGACCTCATTGAGGTCTGCTTCACTCACGCCGTGATCGCGGAGTACAGTCAGCATGATCTCTGTACTGAGTTCAGCAATGTTAGCGTTAAATCAAAGCCGCTTGATTTGCGCGCTTATTGCTCGAGTAACGTTGGTTCACTGGTACCTGCAATGCCGTGCTACGTAAAACCTGACATGAATCCAGCGCTGTACATCGGACTAAGTTTGCATGATCTAGCCTTAGCCGATAATTGCCCACGGCTCTCGATATTGATCTTGACAGTGTCACAATTTCGGGTAATGATTGCGCTGATGAAGACAAATCAGGTGCCCACCGAAGAGCGCGCTTACCATCATGGCAATCTGTTTTCTGCGCTACTTGATGCTGCTGAAGCAGAGTTAATCGAACGTGGTGTCGAAGGGTTTTCGTTGCGTGGCGTTGCCAAACGCGCTGAGGTGAGTCATGCCGCACCTGCGCATCATTTTGGAGATGCCAACGGCTTATTGACAGCACTAGCCGCCAGAGGGTTCGAGCGCTTTCTTCAGCGGCAGCGGGAGTTTCGTTTACGTGCTGAGCACGATCCGCGCGCTCAGCTGCAAGCATCTGGGGTGGGCTACGTGGTTTTTGCGCTTGAAAACCCGGCAATCTTTCGTTTGATGTTTGCCTCCGACCGGCCCGACTTTGATGATCCTGATCTGCAGCAGGTGGCTGAATCTGCGTTTGATGAGTTGGTTGAGCATGTGAGGCGGGTGACCAAAGATCAGGGCTCCGCGAAGAAAGACAGCACCATGATGCTTGACGTCGCTGCCACATGGGCGGTGGCTCATGGTTTGGCGGATTTGCTGGCCTCGGGCCGGCTAAATACACTCGGTATGCTGCCGCCTAAAACACGTGATCGACGGATTTCAGAAATTATGGGACGGATAATTCCTGTGAATGCCAAGCGGCGCTAGCGGATAGATCTGCCGTTTGCGGGAATAGGTGGCGACGTAATTTTTTGCGTAGTACTGAAGAGGGGGATATCACATACTGCGGGGATCGGTTGCAGCTTCGTGACTGTATAGAGATAGCGCTGTTGCTCGCTTGTAGTTTTGTCAGCTTATGTGAGTCTACTTGACGCTGAACCATCGGTTAGTCAGTACGTCAATTTTTGACCACCAGTTCTTCTCATTCTGAATGTTGACCAAAATCTCGTTTCGGATTTGGTAGTCGTAGTGGGAGAGTGTTCGCTTACGCTCGGCTTGCGAGCTACTGATATTTTGAAGGCTCTGGAATGCAGCTTCTTTGGCATGCATAGCGGCTTCCATCTCGAGAATCGCCTGCAGAAAACTGACCTCCAAGCCAAGTGCCGCCCATTCGCGCTCCACGCTGCTACGCTGCACCTGTAACGTTGCGCGCTGCGAGGAGAAAGAATTTTTTTGAATATCAACCAGCAGCACGATTACGGCCATTACCAATAGCGCACCGAGCCAAATCAGGCGAGCATCTGAATTGAGCTCAAGAGCGAATACAGCACCAAAAAGCGTGAGAAAGATTGTCCTGGCGGTCATGGAGATCAGCGAGAAAAGATTCACTGTTCCATCAAGCTGCTGAATATCGCTCGACAAACTCGCGGCGAGCTCTTTGGTTGCCTTGGCTGATTGCAAGCGGCGGTTGTACTCAACGCGTTCGGATTCGTTGAGCATGGATACTTTGCTACTGAGATCTTCAAGCAGACTCATCGACGCAGCTGAGACCTTAGTGGGTGGGATGTTTCATTGTAGCGCGAATGCTGCTCCTTATTTTATGGGAGAATCGTCGCGTATGGCTGAGCAAGTCAAACAATGATAGTGGTGTTTGTTCGCGTTGAAATTGTCAATTGATCATAGTACCTCGGGCCCGGCATCGCGCCGGTTTGGTAAATTGTTTGATGCACGCGGCTCCCATTGGCTTTGACTATCATTCGACCTCGATCCCTGCTGTTCATGGCTTTGCTGATAATGCTTGGCGGCTGCAGTATGGTCAGGCTGGGCTACGACCAGGCAGATTTTGTGGCACGCTGGTGGCTGGATCGTCACCTCGACCTGAACGCTGAACAGACGCGCTGGATCAAGCCCGAGCTGCAAAGCTTGCACGCATGGCATCGCCAGACCCAGCTACCGAATTACGCCGATATCGTTGCGACGGTTGCGCGTCAGAGCCAAACTGATATCACGCCGGAGCAGACCTGCGACACGATCGACGAGGCCTCCGAGCAACTCGATACCCTGCTCAATCGGGGCATTCCGCTACTTGCCGGGCTGGCGCGCCAACTGGAACCTGCGCAGCTGCGTCACCTGAAGCGTCATTTTGCAGACGAAGATCGTGAGTGGCGCGAGAAATGGTTAGATGGATCTGCAGAGCAGCGCCTGCGTCGCCGCGCTGATGACTGGCAGGAGCGTGCCGAGACCTACTACGGGCGCCTGAATCGCGAGCAAAAAGAGTTCATTATGCGTGCGGTTCAAAATTCATCCTGGCAGCCTCAGATCAGCTGGGAACGGCGCCTGCTGCGGCAACAAGCGATTGTGCTGACGCTTGAAAAAATTCAAACACAAAAGCTATCGCAAGCAGCAGCCGAGGAAGAGATTGAAGGTCTTATCGATCGCTCGATGCGTCCGAATGACCCAAGGTTTTCTTCGATGCAGCAGCGCTTGCAAAAAGAAGCATGCGCCAATCTGGCTGGTTTGCATAACCTGACCAATGCTGAGCAACGTGCGCGCGCCAATAAAAAGCTACTCGCCTATGAGCGTGATTTCAAGCAGCTGATGGCGAAGCGCTAGCTGTCGCGTGTTTTTTACGGCGAGCAGCAGGAAAAGACCCGCTTAATTCAACACACGAAAATATAGTCAGCCTAGTACAACAGGCAGCTGCAGGAAGCCACGAAACCGTACCCTTGGGCTTCTAAGTGGGTTTTCAATCCGGTAGCGTGGGTAGCGGGAGATGAATCTACCCAGTGCGATTTGTCCTTCAAGTCGCGCCAAGCTCATACCCACGCATGCATGGGTACCACTGGCGAATGCAAGATGACGGTTTGGGTTTCGAGCAACATCAAATTGCTCTGGCTGTGCAAATTGCGAGGGGTCGCGATTAGCCGCGCCTATGCAAAGCGTGATTCGGGTTTGCGCTGGCAGGACGACATCACCCAGCTGAACCTGTTCGGTAGTAATACGATTACCTAATTGGTTTGAACTTTCATAGCGCAGTATTTCTTCAACAGCGCTTTTGATTAATTCGGGTTCGTTTAACAGACGATGACGCTGCTCGTCTGCATCATGTAAAGCGACCAGGCCATTACCAATCAGATTGGTGGTGGTCTCGTGTCCCGCATTTAACAAGAAAATACAGTTATGCAGCAGTTCTTTCATTGATAGTTTTTCACCGTCAGACTCGCCTTGAATCAGACGCGTCAGAACATCTGTCTCCGGATTGCCGGGGTGTGCTCGGCGGTGGGCAATCAGATCAACCAGGTAATCCATAAACTCTCGAACGGCAAGATTACCTGCTGCCAAATTCTGCTCGCTTAGTACGGGCTCGAGCGCACCTAAAATCGCCAATGACCAAGCGCGTAATGGCCCGCGATCTTGCAGCGGTACATCGAGTAAGTTGCCGATTACCTCAACCGGTATGGCCGATGCAAAATGTTCAATCAGATCGGGCTGGGACTGCACTTGCAACTGATCGAGTAGCTGATCAACCAAACGCGTCAGGCTGCTCTCCATACCTGCGATAGCGCGCGGTGTCAGTGCGCCAGAAATCAGTTTTCTGACGCGCGTGTGCAGCGGCGGATCAGAAAACACCAAACTCGTCGTATGGTGCTCGTACAGCAATGAATCACCAAATTTGGGTTTGAATTCGCGCTGCTTATCAGAGCTGAACGATTTTGGATTTTTGTAAATCGCTATAAGGTCGTCGTAGCGCGTTAAAAAATAGCTGCCATCCGGCATAGCTTTGATCGGCGCATGCTCGCGTAGCGCACGGTAGACCGGGTAGGGGTCATCATGAAACCCTGCCGGTAGCTGCTGTAAATTAAAACTATCGGCAATATCCTGAGCGGTTTTCACAATAATACGGGCAAGCGGGCGAGGGTGAGCTGGCGGGGGCTTTTTATCTGACGCATCAGTATAGGGCGCAGCGATCAATTAAAATCAGATACTCCTTATTGTAAAAGAACCGAGAATGTCTCATGCCGAATGCGTCTTTAGATCAGGAATACCTTCGCAGCTGGATAGGCCGCTCAGAGACAGTAAACGATGTAATTGATGCGCCTAAAGCGGCTGCGATGGCAGCAACGCTCGATGTCGCTTGGGTACCTTCGGGGGCTGACACTTTGCCACCGCTGTGGCACTGGATTTATTTCTGGTCGGCGAATCCCATGTCCATGCTGGGCCCGGATGGTCATGCGCAGCGCGGTGGTTTTCTGCCACCGGTTGCCTTGCCGCGTCGTTTGTGGGCGGGTGGACGACTACAATTTTTAGCGCCGCTCATGATTGGCCAGCAAGCGCAACGCATCTCAACCATCAAAGCGGTCGAACTCAAGCAAGGCAAGTCAGGTCCGCTGGTTTTTGTTACGGTCGCGCATGACGTCTGTGTTGGCGGCACTATCGTGCTTTGGGAGGAACACGATATCGTTTATCGAGAAGCGCCCAGCGCCACAGATGCGCCCGCTCCGGCTAAACCAGCACCTGCAGATGCGCAGTGGTCGATGCAGATTGAGCCAGACGCGGTACAGCTATTTCGTTACTCGGCGCTGACCTTTAATGGGCATCGGATTCATTATGATCGCAGCTACGCCAATAAGGTTGAGGGGTATCCGGGTTTGATTGTGCACGGCCCCTTAATTGCAACACTGTTGACCGAGTTAATCAGGCGAGAGCTACCTGACAGGAACATAGTGGAATTTTCATTTCGGGCGCTGTCGCCCGTGTTTGATACTGCGCCATTCAGCGTACACGGTAACTTGTCGCACGACGGTGGTAACGTAGCGCTGTGGGCAGCGAACGGGCAGGGTGCGCTTGCCGTACAGGCGCAAGCAAGGCTCGCATGATGTGCTGTAATGTCTCAGGACAGTAGCGCGCTTGCATCTAATTTTCCTGCTTTGATTAATGCTTGAAATTGGGCATAGGTAGATTGAATACCTTCCTTGAGCGGCATTCGGCCGTAGTCACCCACTAAGGCGCGTAGCGGATCGTCTGATTTATCCATGGGAAAAGCCAAAGGACCGCCAGTAATGTCTACCTGCGCTGCGGGTGCCACGTCTTTAAGCATGTGCATGCCAGCCTCAACGCTTATATATTCGCCGTTTAAATCAAATACGGGTGCACCTGCATGAGCTTTGGCTACACTGCGTATGAATGCACTGGCTGCTTCGCCGGCAAATAGCCAAGAGACATCGCCGCTAAAGGGTACGACATAGGGCTTGTTGGCAGCGGCAGCCAAAATAGCAGCGGTAGTTTTTGAGGTCATGCCTTGGTCACGGCCCACGCCATAGACAACACCCGGGCGAATGCCCACACTGTGGAGTCCGTTTTCTTCAGAATAGACTTTGGCAGTTTGTTCATTGCAGTACTTGTAGGCCCCATAAAGCGTCGACATGGCACCGCCATCTTCCAGCGCGCCATAGGCGGCGACAGAACTGGCGTAGGTCAATCGGGATATTCCGCACGCTTTTGCAGCCTCGAACACATTCACCGTACCCACCACATTCACCAAAGCACCCGCGACAGGATCGGCGCGGCAAAACGGTACCTGCAACGCCGCCAAATGAATGATTGCGCGCACGCCGCTTTTTTCTACTACGGTCTTGACAGCTGCTGTATCGACGATATCACCGGCGTGCCAAACCACGTTATTGAGTGCTGCCTCATTCATTAACAAGCCGGGTCGACGCTTGTCTACCGTTAAATCAAAGGCGTGCACCTTGACGCCGGCATGCTCCAGCAACGCGACGGTCCAGCTGCCTATGCAGCCGCCTGATCCTGTAACCAGCACAGGGCCATCAAACTCGTTGGCATCTATCGGGAAATAATCGAACATGAACGCTTCCAGTTTCTAGGGTGATTCTCTATCGGGAAATAGCAACGCAAAGCGCAGATCGTACCGGAATACCTCATAGGGTTGTCACGGCCAGTATTGCCATAATGGCCATAGCCGCGCTTGCCGAGCAAAAAGATACGCGCGTCACTCGGTGGGTCGCGATGTATCTTGCGCTTCTCGCTCGGCCCGTTTGCGCTGCTCTTTGCGAACGTCACGAATCTGATGGATCGCGAAAATCATTACCAGAAAAAACAGTCCAAGTTCAATCCACATGGCGCCTCCTGTTGTTGTGCATCATAACCTAGCCATATCGCTTCCCCGACGCCGGCCGGTGTAAACTCGGCGCATGCAACTACTACTGATTCATGTCGCTGGGCTCTTGTATGTCATCTGCGCGCTACTGCCCGCACAGCAGCGTAAGGTGGTCGCCATTGGAACGCTGCTGGCTTGGGTGCTGCACGGGGTGAGTCTGGCGGCGGCCGTCATCACACCCGACCACCTTCGGCTCGGATTTGCGGTCATGCTGTCAGCGGCGCTCTGGATGTCTGTGGGTGCCTACTGGTTTGAAAACCGAAATATGTCGGTCGACGGATTACGGCGCATGGTGCTGCCTGCTGCGGCGCTGACGATTGTATTGCCGATTATTTTTCCGGGTACCGAAATACCTTTTGCTGGCAAGCCACCCTTATTTTCCTGGCATATTGTGCTGTCGACGCTGGCCTACGGCTGCCTCACCATTGCCGCCTTTCATGTGGTGCTGATGGCCGTGCAGGAATCTCGGCTACACCCCTTAACGCAGAGCGGCGGTCGCCGTGGCTGGTTATTGCTGGCGATTGATGACTTGCCTCCGCTACTGACGATGGAGCGCTTGCTGTTCCGCATGATCGCCCTTGGCTTCGCGCTGCTGACCTTAACGGTGATCTCCGGAATGTTCTTCTCGGAGCAGTTGTTTGGTAAGCCATTCCGCTGGGAGCACAAGACGGTATTTACCGTGCTCTCTTGGTTGCTGTTTGGTGTGTTGCTGGCTGGCCGGCACTGGCGTGGCTGGCGTGGCAGAACCGCGCTCACCTTCACACTTACCGGTTTTGCAACCCTGCTTTTGGCCTATGTGGGTAGCCGGTTCGTGCTGGAAGTTGTCCTGCATCGCGGAATCACCTAGCCACACGTGCATTCACTGACGCAGCGCGCGCGAGCGCCCGTGTGCTCATGTTACGTGCGTTGAACACCCAAATCAGCAAGGCTCGTTCATCATAGCGGCGAAGTGCGCTGACACGTCTGCCCGGCGTGTGCCCCTACTTCCCCCTCCTAATTGATCAGCCTCGAGCTATGGTGCGAGCCTCGCGTATTTCCCTTGCTGGCCTGTTGGTATTGACCGTCGCCGCATTGCTATTGCTCGGTGGCTGTCGCGGTGTCGACGTGTATCACACCTACACGCTGGAAGGATTGCCTCAGATCGAGAAGCGTTTTGCCAACCTCAAAGATAAAAAACTCAAGAGAACCTTGCTGAAACTTTTGATGGTTCAAAAAATAAGAGTCTCGGTTCAAAATGATGCAACGAGCAAGGTCAGTATTTATCGGTCTTACGATATGTCGCCGGACTTATTGCTCGATTCGAGAGAGGTCCAGCTTGAGTTGCCGGCGGCTGTCGAGAAGCATAGCCAGTGTGCGATCAGAGATGAGCAGAACTGGATATGCGATGAGTTTGTCGCTACGCGTCTGGAAATGCGCAACGGTCAGCTTTATATTGCAGGTATCCGCCTCGAAAAAAATACTGCGCTGGGCCTATAAATATTCAGGGTTCAATAAATTAGGCGGGCGTTTGCCTGTCATTGCAGCGATAAGGTTGTCGGCTGCGCAGTAAGCCATTGCGAGCCGCGTTGAGGTGGAAGCACTACCAATATGCGGTGTGAGTACCACATTGCTGAGTGACAGAAACGCCGGGTTAAACGAGGGTTCGTTTTCAAAGACATCAATACCCGCAGCGGCAATTGTTCCGGATTCAAGTGCAGTGATCAGCGCAGCGTCGTCAACGATACCACCACGCGCGATATTCACCAGGGTCGCGGTCGGCTTCATCATGGCTAGCTGTGCTTTGCCAATCAGATGATGAGACTGCGCCGAGTAGGGCAGCGCAAGGATGATGTGATCAGCCGTCCGGAGGCATTCCTCCAGACTGAGATAGCGGGCATGATTTGCGGCTGTTTCAAGTGCGGGCGTTAACCGTGAGCGGTTGTGATACACCACCGACATGTTAAACCCGGCAGCGCGACGGGCAATCGCTTGACCAATACGGCCCATGCCAATAATGCCGAGTGTGCTGCCATGCACATCTACGCCGAGAAAGTCATCAAACCGCCAACGCGTCCAGCGCCCGGCGCGCAAGAAATGCTCTGACTCAGTGACGCGGCGCGCTGCCGCCATCATCAGTGCCCACCCAAAGTCTGCAGTCGTTTCATTCAGCACATCAGGTGTATTGGTCACCATAACACCAGCGGCGCTTGCGGCTTCAACGTCGATATTGTTGTAGCCAACGGCCATGTTACATACAGCTCTGAGTTGATGACAGGCCGCGAATAGCTCTGCAGAAAAGCGCCGGGTCGAGTGTGCAAATACACCGGCTTTATCATGCAACTTATTAATGAGTTCAGTTTCACTGTAAGGCTGATCAGACTGGTTGTGCTCAACCTCAAGCGATTGCGAGAGATAGTCAATGATCTCCGGAAAAGTGGCATCAGTAACAAAAATTTTGGGTTTCATGATGCGGCTAAGAAAAATGGTATGGTCGGATGCTTACTTCTTTCCGCATGCAATTTTCATGAACTTTGCACTGACGCTGTCCTTGGGTACAGCTCTAAACTCGATGGTATGTTGCGGAACATGCCCCTTTTTGTGAACTTCTCCTTCGCCATCCCTCTCAGAAAAGTGCATCAGGTACAAAGTACTGCGGGTTTCATCGTCGCAGTTATATAAAATTTTTTCTTTGCTCGACACATAGACGTAGCCGTCTTGGTGCTTTTTTGGGTCTCGGAAGTTGGTCATTACCCAAATTCGTGCGGTTCGCCCTGAGCGCTGTATCGATGAGTCATCATAAAAATATTCATCGGAATTGGTCGTTTTACTCAACGGAACCCAATCAGCCCACGCACTCGACTGAAAGATCATCAACATGCACATCATGAGTCGTTTCATGGGTATCACCGTTATAAATTGCTGAGAGTAGGGCATGTTCCGATTGCCTGTGTTGGGCAGGAGCTGGCTATCTGAATATGTCGTTGTGCAAAATTGAAACCATTGAATCACTGAGAGGGGGCAGCTCACCGGCAAAGGAAATTATAATAATAGCGTTTACAACTGTCGTGGCCAGCTGCTGACGACCTTCTGTTTCTCACTCTCATACGCCTACATTTACCATGCCAATTGATAAACAACTTGACAGCGTCGAGCACGAACTAAAGCGATTTGAAGGCCCGCTTGAGCGGGTTATCTTTGGTGCGCGGTGGCTGATGGCGCCATTTTATCTGGGTTTAATCGGCAGCCTGGCGGTGCTGATGTTCAAGTTCATTCAGGAATTGGTTCACTTTTTTCCGCTGGTGGCCAGTGCAGACGAATCACAAGTCATCCTTTGGGTACTGGCGCTAATCGATTTGTCGTTGGCCGGTAATCTCGTGCTGATGGTAATTTTTTCTGGCTACGAAAACTTTGTATCCAAGATCGATGTCGCCTCACACAAAGACCGCCCGGACTGGATGGGCACGGTTGACTTCAGTGGGCTGAAGCTGAAATTGATCGCATCGATTGTAGCGATTTCGGGTATTCATTTGCTTAAATCGTTCATGTCCATCGATCAAATCGATAAAGACAATCTGATGTGGCTATTAATACTACACGGGACTTTTGTACTCTCAGGCGTTTTCTTGGCGCTGATGGATTACATCACCGAAAAAAGTCACGCCTAAAAGTTATCTACCTACGATATAGTTTCAAGCGATCCGATGTGTTACCCGGGCAAGCTCTGCGCTACCTGTGAAGCCAAAAAATCATAAACCGCACGAATGCGTGCGCTGGTTTGTAATTCTCGGTGTACGGTAAGCCATACCGGAAATTCCGGTAGCTTCAACTGTGTGAGTACCGCTTGAACAGCAGTCTCTGAGCTTAGCAAATAATCGCTCATGAAGCCTATACCCAGGCCCGCTCTGACGGCAGCCCATTGGGCATTCAAGTCATCACTGCGAATCGCGAAGCGCAAGTCTTTTGCCGGAAAACCTTGTGCTTCAAAACCCATCTCAATCTCGCTGCTTTGGTCGCCTGCAATCAAGTCGTGTCCGATCAAGTCGGGTACGCTGCGCGGGGTTCCTCGACGCTGCAAGTAGTCATTGTGCGCGCAGGCCTTGATTGTTATTCGTCCAATACACTTGGCAATCAGGCTTGTTTGGCTAGGGCGCGTCATGCGTACAGCAATATCGGCGTCGCGGCGCAGCAAGTTACTGATGTCGTTGCTCACCACCAGCACCGCGGTCACCTCGGGTAATACTTGGCGCATGTGCGCCAGGATCGGTGGCAATAAAAAGCATGCCACTGGTTGACTTGCCGTGATCCTCACCACGCCATTCAAGCTCGCGGTTGTGCCACTGGCCAAGCGCGAAAAACTGCTTGCGCCAGTTTGCATCGTTTGTGCGGCCTCGGCCAATGCCAGCGCATTTTGGGTGGGTAATAAGCCGCGGCCGGTGCGCTCAAATAGCACCACATTCAGCTGCTGCTCCAACTCGGAAATATGACGACCCAATGTCGGCTGGCTAAGGCCCGTCGCCCGTGCCGCCCCCAGCAGACTTCCTTGTTCCAAGGCAGCCAAAAAAGAGGGAATGAGGGACCAGTTAAAGTGTCTGTCATTCATTAATGAATATCTGAAAATCGATTTTATGCAATTGTGAAGTGCTTTATGTTTCACCACAATGGAGCAAAGCGCAACATATTCTTGGGGAAAGCATGAACAAGCGCCAATTTTTGCGAATCGCCGGCGGTGGCGTGATTGCGGCTGCGACCCTCAGTAGCTTGTCTGGCTGTAGCGCTGATCTACCGCCCGCAGCGGTGGCTGCTTGGACGCCGCCTGCGGAGGATTTGGACATTCGTCGCTGGGTACTTTCGCACGCTTTGCTGGCGCCACATGCGCATAATCTGCAATCGTGGTTAGTCGATTTAGCTGAGCCCGATACGATTATGTTGCGGCTGGATACGCGCCGCTTGCTGCCTGAAACCGACCCATTGTCGCGACAGCTTGTTATTAGCCAAGGCACATTTTTAGAATTACTCGATCTGGCAGCCAAACAAAAAGGCTACCGTGCTGAGATACATTTTTTCCCCGAGGGTGAGTTCGACAGCAAATCACCCGATGGTCGACCAACTGCGCGCATTCGCCTGGCGCGCGATGCGACCGTGCAAACCGATCGCTTATTCGAACAGATTTTTCATCGTCATACGAACCGCGGGCCATATGAAAGCCGCATACCCGACACTGATGCGCGCGCTGTATTAGCTGAGAGTATCAAGGGCTATCCAGCCAAGTTCGGCATGGTAACGGCCAGCGAATCCAGCATGCAACAGCACCGGGAAATCGCCATGGAAGCCTGGCGAATCGAGATGCAGACCCCGCACACACTTATGGAGTCTTACAAGCTGTTGCGGGTAGGGCCTGAGGAAATTGCAAAGCACCGCGACGGACTCTTTATCAATGCACCTTTGGTGCGCGCCTTGGTTGCGCTGGGATTATTTGACCGCAGTAAGCCGTCGGCGCCTGATAGCGCAGTCATCAAACGTCAAATAGCAGAATTCAACGAGAAGATGGCAACTACGCCGGCATGTGTCTGGTTGACGACCTCAGATAATTCGCGCACCTCCCAAGTGAATGCAGGAAGAGCTTATGTGCGACTACAACTCGCCGCTACGGCATTGGGCTTGCGCATGCAACCCTTATCGCAGGCTTTACAGGAATATCCTGAGCAAGCAAACAATTACAAAGCGATTCACCAGCTTATCGTCGGTCAGGGAGTTGCTGACACAGTGCAAATGTGGACGCGACTAGGCTATGCGCCTGCATCGCAGGCTTCACCGCGCAGGGAGCTGCAGGCACTTATGGGTAAGGCATAATTTATCTTGTCACTACTAACGGGAAGTTGTGAATTTAAAGTAAAGGTAATTCAACGATGTTCAAACGAAAAAAATCCTTGCTATTACTTAGTCTGCTGGCACTTTCTCCCTTATCAAATGCAGAGTGGACGCTGACGGCTACATCAGGCGTTTTAGACGCTTACGTCGATTTCAAAGATGTCGTTTTAGATGGAAATTTTGCAAAATCAAAAAGATTGGTTGATTATCGAAAAGAGCAGAAATCAGAGAAGGGTGAGATTTATTGGTCGAGCATATCCATCTTCACCTACGACTGTACAAAGAAGCTTCAGCAAGTTGAGCGATTCCGATATACCGGCCGTATGGGTGGCGGCGAGCGTCTGCAAGACGATTTTTTCAAGAGCGATTGGGAAAAAGTGGTGGCGGGTACACCAAACGACAACTACATGGTGAGGGCGTGCGGCGGCGGAGATGGTTAGCTGTAATCTGGATTTTTATAGTCGTAGCAGAAAAAACATTCAATGCCGATGGATTTACGCGCACCTGATGCAATAGCAGCGTAAACTACCCAAACCTGTGAGTGCTTTCCTATCGCTCGATGTTAGTATTAAAAGCGACTGGTAGCTCGGCGAATGTTTCATGCAAATAGATTTTCGGAAGCTGGAGTTTCCTGATAACTTCCACGCCCTCGTTGTTGGTTCGAGCGGTTCGATAGGCGGTGCGTTCTACGATTACTTGGAACAATCGCCTGGATGTGGGCAGGTGCTTGCTATATCCCGATCTGAAACAGATGCCTTCGATCTTGAGACCCCCGAATCAATTCGGCATGTGAGCAATCGGTTGCATGAGCATGCGCCGTTCCATTTCATTATTGACGCGACTGGCGCACTAACAATCGACGGTACTGGCCCTGAAAAAGCGCTTGCACGATTAGACGCGCAAGCGCTGCAGCGGCAATTTATGGTTAATACGATCGGACCTTCACTGGTTCTGAAACAACTAC
>SXGQ01281622.1_pt1 | contig 33003 bp, 32 predicted proteins | sample 3178371 | NCBI WGS metagenome assembly SXGQ01 (sample SAMN11356859, study PRJNA531348) | freshwater metagenome | isolation source: freshwater sample F1-20 | place: China: Fuxian Lake, Yuxi | collected 2017-12-25
CATCATGCTTTCGTTCAACCTCCAGGAGTTCCTCACCTTAACCTTCACGTTATTCGCGGTGATCGATGTGATCGGATCGGTACCGATGTTGATCAGCATTCAGCAGAAGATGGGCCAGATCAATGCGGCGAAGGTAACCTTGATCTCCGGGGCATTGATGGTGCTTTTCTTTTTTATTGGAAAGCCGTTTTTGAAGATGCTGGGGGTTGACATTCGGTCCTTTGCGGTGGCAGGCTCGATCGTGATATTTATTTTGGGATTGGAGATGGTGTTGGGAATTGAATTTTTCAAATCGGATAAAGACACTCCTTCCGGCACAGTGGTGCCAATCGCCTTTCCCTTGATCGCGGGTAGTGGCACCCTGACCACGATCATGTCGTTGAAAGCGACGTTCGAGCGTCAGGATAAGAATGAGTACATGATCCTTTTGGCGATCTTGGTGAATCTGCTGGTGATTTTCATGGTCATCCGCTCCCTGAACTGGATCGAAAAAGTATTGGGCAAATCCGGCCTGATGGCGGTACGCAAATTCTTCGGCGTTATTCTACTCGCCATCGCCGTAAAAGTATTTGCGACGAATGTATCGGGGTTGATTAAGTAACTCTACTTCCCAAACTGTCAAACTCTCAAACTTATCAAACTAAAAATCCCACCATGGGTGGGATTTTTCAGTAGCCTCGCCTAGAATCGAACTAGGATCTGGAGCTTCGGAAACTCTTATACTATCCATTGTACTACGAGGCCGGAAAGGGGGCAAATTTAATCATTTCCAGCCCAATTTCGAAGCCGATTGAATACCTTAGCCTGATGAAATTCGACTTCAAACGGGTACTGATCCTGGCCCCCCATACCGACGACGGTGAGTTCGGATGCGGGGGCACCATCCACAAAATGGTTCAGTCCGGGGCCGACGTTTATTACGCCGCCTTCTCCGCCTGCCAACAGTCCGTCCTCCCGGAATTTCCCCCCGATATCCTGATCACCGAAGTCAAAAATGCCACCCGGATCCTGGGCATCAAACCGGAGCACCTGATCCTGATGGACTATGAAGTCCGAACCTTCAACTACCGCCGCCAAGAGATCCTGGAAGACATCCTCCGGCTAAAAAAACAGATCAACCCCGACCTGGTAATCATGCCATCGGTGAATGATATTCATCAGGATCATCACACCATCGCCACCGAAGGCACCCGAGCCTTCAAGAACAGCACCCTGCTCTGCTACGAAATGCCGTGGAATAATTTTTCCTTTCAAACCACCTGCTTCGTCCCCCTCACCGAAACCGAGATCGCCGTCAAAGCCGAGGCCCTTACCGAATATAAATCCCAAGCACACCGCCCCTACGCCAACGAAGAATTTATCCGCTCCCTGGCCCGCACCCGTGGCGTACAAGTAGATCACCCCTACGCAGAAGTTTTTGAAGTGATACGATGGATCATCCAATAAACGTATTGATAACAGGTGCCGGGGCGCCGGGGGGACCAGGCATCATCCAAGCCCTCCGCGACCACCCCAACCTGAAACTGCTCGTAGCTGATACGGATCCGCTCGCCGCCGGAAGATTCTTGGGCGAACCATTTGTTCAAATTCCCCCGGCCAACGATCCGGCTTTCGTCGATACCCTGCTAAACCTCTGTATCCAACATCAAATACAAGTGTTGTTTCCACTGGTGACCAAAGAACTGATCCCCCTCGCCAAGGCCAAAGAAAAATTTTCCGACCAAGGCATACAGGTAATCGTCTCGGACCCAGAAAACCTGGCGATCGCTAATAACAAAGCCCTGCTCCTCCAACACCTCCAAAAAGCCGAAATCCCCGTTCCGGAATTTCAAATCGTCCGCTCAGTCGAGGAACTCAAAACTGCCTGCCAACAACTTGGCTATCCTCAAAAAGCGGTTGTAATCAAACCGGCCTTTGCCAACGGCTCCAGAGGCGTTCGAATTTTAGATGCCCAGAAAAATCGGTTCGATCTTTTATTCCATGAAAAACCAAGCGGGTTGTACAGTCAACTGGAAGAGATCCTCCCCATCCTGGAAGGAAACGAATTACCCGAATTGGTGGTGATGGAATTTCTGCCGGGTGATGAATACACCATAGATACGCTGGTACAAAACAGAGATATAAAACTCATACTTCCCCGCAAACGGATCAAAATGATCAGCGGGATCTCCGTTAAAGGAGTATTCGAAAAAAATGAAGCGATCATTCAATATGTCCGTCAAATTCTTTCCAGTCTTGAACTAAACGGCCCCATCGGTATTCAAATAAAAGCAGACCCCAGCGGAACATTTAAGATTCTGGAGATCAATCCCCGTATTCAAGGCACCAGCGTTGCCGCCTTGGGCGCCGGCGTCAATTTACCATTGCTCGCGATACAACAAGCCATGGACTTACCCCTGCCAAAAAATTTGGAAGTAAAGTGGGGGACTGGATTTGTACGATACTACAAGGAACTTTTCTTTGATTTCAATGCCTCGCAGCAATAGTCACTCAACGCCCCATTACCCCCATCGCGGCGCGTAAAAATGGTAGCGTTGGCAATGAGGAGATCAGTTGTAATTCATCCGCCAAGATAGAATCATTATCCAAAAAAGAAAATACCCGCTGCACCGGATTGCGGGCAAACAAACGAGCAAATACCCGATCGCCAGGCCAATACCCTTTGGCAAGCACATCCAACAACACCCGGTCGTAAAACATAAAGCGGGACGGATCACCTGCCAATGTCGATAAAGAATTGCCGTCGATCAAACATCGCGCGATCTGATCCGATCGCTTCTGAATGAATTGAAAGGTGTAACCACTGGATGCTTTGGTCTGCCCACCCGCCGTACCCAAATGATACATACCATTTCGATAGAAAGGGAATGTTTGTCCCGTCATCGGTATCACCCCAAATTCCTCTTCAACAACCGTATGCGCACCGATCTTCAAATACGACCGTAAATAATCATCCAATCCGCGATCATACTCCTCAGGTTGCAAAAGCTTCTCCGTAAACAACGTGTATTCGACCAGTGCGCGACGAGACGATACGGGCAATACATAGGCGAATGTGGTACCATGTGATTGATCGACCCGAAAATCCATCAGCGTGGCCGCATTCGGATCAAAAAAATCCTGCTCCGTCTCGATCACCCTTCCCTTGAAATGCTGTAATAAATGCGTGGCCCTCGGATCCTTTTGCGAGGGATCATAAATGGAACTGAATACGATTGGTGCAGCCCCCACCCCAGCCCTCCCCCCAGGGGGGAGGGAGTTGATGTTAATTTCATTGTACTGAAACTCGACCTGAGGATATTGCTCAAGTACGGCCATACAATGCCGGTAGAAATCGATGCCGCGGATCATTTTATATCGGTAGGGAGCAAGGGCCAAATCGGCTGAATATTCGCGGCTGTAAAAACCTACTTGATCCCAGCTATGATGCACCAGCTCCTCAAAATATCCTTCCCCTTTTTCCCAAAAGCACCAGGTGCGATCGTTCAGGTTCTTGGGAGATTTTTCATGGACCAGCACGCGTTTGTCGGACAGATAGCCCGCCCTTGCCAACCGCACGAGTAAACTCAGGGTGGCACAACCCGCTCCCAGAAAAACCAGGTCGTATGAACGCGATGAACTCAACTTAAATGGAAAGGTGAAAATTACTCTTTCTCCGCCGCATACTGCACTTTGCTGTTGCCGGCCATCAGTGCCTTATCCCGCTTCACTTTCTCCCAATATTTCTTTCCCACATATAAAAAGCCAAAACTCTCCCCCTGCTCTTTGTTCAGATGCTTGTGGTGCATTTTATGTGCCCAACGAATGGCCCGCACATAAATATGATTGCTACGAGAGAACCATTTCAGTCGCTGGTGAATGATCACGTCGTGTACCAGAAAATAAGCTATGCCGTAAAGCATGATGCCGAAACCGATGGACTGCAACCACCACATGTTATCGTAGGTGCCGAAATAAATGAGGAGAAAACTGGGGACGGCAAAAATGAAGGCGAACCAATCGTTTTTCTCGAAAATGCCGGGCTCTACTTGATGATGGTCGCGGTGCAAGACCCACAAAAATCCGTGCATCACATATTTATGGGTGCACCAGGTGATCCCTTCCATGATCACGAACGTGGCGAACAGAACGCCGAGGTAAGACAGAATGAACATCATGCAAAATTAACCCGTGAGGGTTACAGAATGTTCGAATTGGTCTTCCCACCAGGACTTAATTCTTGGAAAAGCGATCCGAAGCCAAACCGTGAATTTTTCGGGGAACTGCTCGATCGACTCCTCCAGCTGGGCCATACTCATATAACTATGATCCATGGCCTCCTCTTGATTGGGTATGATCTCTCCCTCATAGATACCGGCATAAACATGGTCGATCTCATTTTCGATCAGCCCTTTGTCTAACGCTGCCTTATAATTAAAGGTAAAAGCGTGAAACAATTCCGTTTGGAAACCCATTTCCTCTTGGAGGCGGCGGTAAGCGGCATCTTCGGTCGATTCCCCCGGACGAGGATGGGAACAACAAGTATTCGTCCACAACCCACCACTGTGATATTTACTAACTGCCCGTTGTTGAAGCAGGAGTCGGCCACGGCTGTTGAAAATAAAAACACTGAAAGCCCGGTGCAGCAGCCCTTGTTCATGGGCGGCCATCTTTTCGCAGGAACCGACGGGTTGATCCTGCTCGTCTACGAGTATGACTTGTTCCAATTCCATCAGATGAGTCGGAGTTGATTTTTCACCCCGGCACGCAAAACGATCAGGGCTTTGTGATAGTTGGGGATGCGGATCCGTGAATCGAGGATCTCCTGAGGTTCGGTCTGACGGATCTTTTTGAACAGCGACAAGTAATATTTATAGGCGACATAGACACCAAAACGGGCTTTCAAGGGTAATTCTTCAATGCCGGTAAAGGCATGATCGAAATCGCGTTGGATGTCTGCTTCGATGCGCCGTTTATCCGACTCAGTGAAATTATTGAAATCACACCCCGGGAAATAGACCCGGGATAGTCCGTTGTAATCTGCTTTGATATCGCGCAGAAAGTTCACTTTCTGAAAGGCAGCACCCAGGGAACGAGCCGGTGCTTCCAGCTGGTCATAGAGGTTTCGGTCGCCCTCACAAAATACATGCAGACACATGAGTCCAACTACCTCCGCCGACCCATAGATATATTCTTTATATCCGGCCTCGTCGTAGTTGGTCTTGCTCAGATCAAATTCCATGCTCCGGAAAAAGGCCTCGATCAATTCGGGATCGATGTTGTATTGGTTGACCGTTAGCTGAAAACTGTGCAGGATGGGATTGAGGCTTAACCGGCGCTCGATCGAGGCATAGGTCTCCGCTTTGAAATCGGCCAGCAGAGAAGGCTTATCGAGGTGATGAAAGGTATCGACGATCTCGTCGGCCAGCCGAACAAACCCGTATATATTATAGATAGGCTGACGAAGATCGGTATGCAGGAGCCGGATCGCCGAAGAAAAGGAAGTACTGTAGCGCCGGGTAAACTGGCGGCTGCAGGCCTCACTCGAATGATGAAACAGCTCGATCATAAATCAAGTTAACGATTAATGAAGGGATTTTAGCACCTCACCGGCCACCACTTCTCCGCTGATCAGGCTGGGGGGCACGCCGGGACCAGGCACGGTAAGTTGACCAGTAAAGAATAAGTTGTTGACCTTCTTGCTTTTACACGAGGGCCGGAAGATGGCGGTCTGCAATAAGGTATTGGCCAGTCCGTAGGCATTTCCCTGAAAAGAATTGTAATCGGTGCGAAAATCACTGACCGAATACATCTTCTTATAGACCACCGCATCGCGGATCGATTCACCCAGGTGCTGTTCCATACGCTCGGCGATCAGCTGAAAATAATGTTCCCTCAGTTCCTCCGTGTCGCCTTCCAATCCGGATGCAATGGGGATCAGAAACACGATATTTTCATGACCGGGCGGGGCTACGTTCGTATCCGTAAGGGAAGCCACACTGACATAGAACAATGGAGCCTTGGGCCAACCGGGCTTCTTATAGATCTCTTCGCCGTGGGGGGCAAATGGTACATCAAAGAAAAGAGAGTGATGCATGACGTTTCGGAGCTTCTTGTTGAGTCCCACATAATACATCAAACAAGAAGGAGCCATCACCCGCTTTTTCCAATAAGAAGAAGTGTAGGCCCGATACTGGGGTGCGAGTAGTTCCCGTTCGGTGTGTTCATAGTCGGCCCCACTGATAACCGCATCCACTAAATAGGTTTGCTTATCGGTGACGACCTCGGTGGCCTTTCCATTTTTTATTTGGATGGAGCGAACGGGCTCACTGAATTTAAATTCGACGCCCAGCTCCACGGCAAGATCATACATAGCTTTTACCACGGCGTACATACCTCCTTGTGGATACCAGGTGCCGCCTTTGATGTCGGCATAGTTCATCAAACTATAGAGAGCGGGGGTGTCTTCGGCCAGGGCGCCCAGAAAAAGGACCGGAAACTCCATCAATTGACGGAGTTTGGGGTGCTGGAAGAAGTGCGCGATGTGTTTGCTGATGGCGGTGAAGACCTGCAGCTTGAGTACACCGCTGATGGTTTCCCAATCCATGAACTCCAGCAGGGATCGGCCGGGTTTGTAAACCAGCCGGTTTACTCCAACCTCATATTTAAAGGCGGCTTCTTTGAGAAACTGATCCAGTTTTTTGGCTGAACCGGGTTCGAGTTCTTCGAATACTTGCTGGAGTTTGGAATAATCGGCGGGGAGATCGGTGTAACCATCGGACCAATACACGCGATAAGAAGGATCGAGTCGGTGAAGGGCGTAGTAGTCGGATACTTTTTTTCCGAACTGAGCGAAGTAGCGATCGAACACATCGGGCATCCAGTAGAAACTGGGACCCATATCGAAGGTGAAACCGTTTTCGATGAGCTGTCGGGCCCGGCCACCAGGAGTGGCGTTTTTCTCGAGAAGCGTGACGTGATGACCCGCTTTGGCCAGAAAGGACGCGGCAGATAAACCGGCAAATCCGCTGCCGATTACGATCAGATTTTTTTTGGCCAAGGGGCGTTGTTTAGTGACGGACGATCTGCTCTTTCAGGAGTTTGCGGGCAAAGTGAATGCGACTCTTGATGGTTCCGAGGGGTTCGGAGAGCATGTCGGCGATCTCGTTGTATTTATATCCATCAAAATACAAAAGAAAAGGCGTTTTAAAGATTTCCGGCAGGTTTTTGATGGCTGTCTGGATCTCTTTCATATTAATGTTGTGCTCCGCTTGGTTGGGCACAGTAGCGGAACTGTGCAGCAAATATTCGTTGGGCGTGTTGTCGAAAATCGTACGCTGCTTGGCCTTGCGACGATAGTTATTGATGAAAATGTTGCGCATGATGGTAAACAACCAAGCCTTGATGTTGGTGCCCACGTTGTATTTCTCCCGATTGGCCAGCGCCTTGTACAGCGTTTCCTGGTAGAGGTCGTTCGCCGCTTCGCTGTCCCTTGTTAGGTTGATGGCGAATGGCTTCAGGAAGTCGGCATTGCTGACGAGCAGATCATTGAATTCCATTGTAGACATACCGTGTTGTTTAATTATTGAATGCTAAAATTAAACAGAACAGGTGTTCGGTCGAGCGATTTTGTTTAATTTATTTTGTAGAATTTTAAACAATTGCGTTTTGAGTTGATTTTGAATGAGTTATGTTCAGGTTTATGAACGTCCGGTGTCCGATGACCGATGTCCGATGTGGTCCGCAGTCTGCTGTCCGCTGTCCGCGTTTAGTTTATAGCTCAGCGGCGGTCGGCGGACTGTGGAATCCGCGAAGCGGATGGCGGACCAAATATTAATACTACACCCTCGAACCATCCGCAACTAAGTTTGTTCTCGTAGTTATGGACGCCTTTACTATTAAGGATTTGGAGAATCTGACCGGCATCAAGGCCCACACGATTCGGATTTGGGAACAGCGCTACCGCTTCCTGAAGCCGCAGCGTACACAGACTAACATCCGTTATTACACCAATGAGGAGCTGAAGACCTTGCTCAACATTGCCCTTCTCAATAAATATGGATTTAAGATCTCGCACATCGATCGGATGACCACCGACGAGATCCGCGACAAGATCAATACCCTTTCCGATGCGCAAGCGCAGCAGGAGCGGGTGATCAATGATCTGGTGCAGGCGATGGTGGATCTGAACCTGGATCGCATTGAAAAAGTGCTGAGTGGATTTATTGCAACGAAGGGAATGGAACGGACCGTTCTGCAGATCATTTTTCCCTTCCTCGAGAAGATCGGAATTCTGTGGTTGACGGGTCATATCAATCCCGCCCAAGAACATCTAGTGACCAATTTAATCCGCCAGAAGTTGATCGTGGCGATCGATTCGGTGCACACCACCCTTCGCAACGATCGCAGCGTGCTGTTTTTCCTTCCCGAGGGCGAGCACCATGAGCTGGGACTGCTGTTCATGCATTATTTATTGAAGTCCCGCGGACTCCAAACCATCTACGTCGGTGCCAACGTACCGGTCAAGGATCTGGCCTATGTCGTAAATCTGAAAAAACCAGATATCATTTTCTCGCACCTCACAGCAACTACTTCCTCTTTCCACTTCGAGAAGTTTTTGAACCAGGTCAGCCAACATGTTACCGGCACCCCGGTCATTCTCTCCGGTACACTTACCCAGCATTACAAGAAAACGCCTCCCCCCGGCATTGAATTCAAGAAATCACTGCAGGAAGTGATTGATTTTTTGGCGGAAGCTTAGGCCTGCCCGCCGCAGCCACCTCCTAACCTATTTCTCCCTCCCCTTTGGGGGAGGGTCGGGGTGGGGCTTTCAGCGGTCATTACTCAAAGGACATAAATTACCTTTATAGCACCACGCAAAAGAAATGTTCGGATACCTAAAGAAGATACTGCTAACCATATTTATCTCCCTTCTCGGTATCCTACTCCTGCTCTGGTCACTTAGCACTAAACCCCTCACCACGCCGGAAGATGAAAAATACCTGCAAGCACACCTTCAGAAGTGGGGAATAGAAGAGAACACAGCTACGATTCAAGGAAATTTTGTTGCAGAACTTGCCCTAATAAACCGAATACAGGATTCCGTCATTGTGAATTTAAGAGGATATAACAAACCGATCCCGAAAGAGAAAGTAGGAAATGTTCGATACTATTTTGAAGAAAAAACGGGTGCCTGTTATGACAGAGCCCTACTGATGGAAAAGCTACTGGCCCGACTCGGGTTTCAAACCCGACATATTTTTATTTTCTTTCGAGGAGATGGCAGTACCACACAAATAACAGACTTATTTAGAAATAAACTATCCTCACACGCCTTGATGGAAGTGAAAACTACCAAAGGCTGGATGGTGATCGACACTCAAAATGCATGGAGGGGAGTAAACGAAAAGAACGATCCCCTTACTCTAGACGACCTCCGAAATCGCTGGCGAACAGGAAAAAACCGAGATATCCTGGATCAAAATAAAATACCGGCTTATCTCGCTGACGTTTACCAAAAAGGAAACTTTAAGTTCGTGTACGGACTCTACTCCCGCCACGGCGGATTCCTGCCCCATCACAACTGGGTCAATCTAATCAGAAAATGGGGTATCCCGGTATCGGACTACAACCTGCCACAAATAATGATGAATCTCTTTTAATAGACAGTATAATAAAAAAGAAAACCCCCAACGACGGGGGTTTTCTTTTTATGTATTCAGTAGGCTGACGTAACTACATTATCAACTCTTTATTTCGTATACGGCCTGTATCGATTAATCGTTTTAGTCCGTCCCCCAACGTAGCATCTTGCAACAGCTCCAGGTGGCGGGCGTTGTGCAGATCGGTAGCGGCAAAATCGTAGTATTTCTTCTTGACCAAATACTGAGCAAGGGACTGCACCGTTTTCCCATAATAGGAGCCCAGCGACAAAAGATTCAGTTGAAACAAACAGCCAATGTCTTTAAGCTCATGAAAGTAGGCCTTATTCATCTCCAAGTACACATAGCGTTCGGGATGTGCCAGTACAACCTGGTATCCCTGCATGTGTAACTGAAAGATCATCTCTTTGAGTCCCATCGTCGGTGATAGCATAGAAAACTCACATAAAAGATATTTTCCAGAGAGCGTGAGCAGGGGTTTGGACTCCTGAACATGAGCAGCCATCTGATCATCCAGAAAATACTCTGCCGCAGCTTGGAGGTCAGCAGATCCACCCGTCTCCGTCAAGCCAGCCTGTACAGCCAATAAACGCTCCCTGATTATCTCCGGCGTATTGGGGTACATATCCCCTATCACGTGAGGCGTTGTGATCAACTTGTCGAAACCTAATTCCCGCAATCCACGAATCAGACTTAATGAGGTCTCCATATCGGGCGCGCCATCGTCAATACCCGGGAGGAGATGGGAATGAAGATCGGTACCCAGTAAAGAGTAGTCGGGAGATGAGTAATTTTTTTTCTTAAAGATTAGCATTTAATGCCTAATTTTTAGCGGTTGATGAAAAGCGGCTCAAGCGCCATTCATCCCCTTCTTCGCTAACAACCCTTCATACATCGCTTGCATATCCTGCACCAATCGCTGATACGAAAAACGGGTGCGTACATGATTAGGGCCTGCTTTCCCCATCTGTATCCGCAAGGCATTGTCGCTAACTAGCGTAAGCAGATGTTGAGCAAATGCTTCCGTGTCGTCCTTGTCGCATAGAAATCCCGATACGCCATGCTCTACAATAGATTCTACGCCGCCCACTCGCGTAGAGACGACCGGTTTCTCAGAAGCCAATGCTTCTACCAGGCTCACGGGTGTGCCCTCATTCAAGGAACTTAAGGCAATGATATCTGAACCGGCATAGACCACATCTACGTCGGTTCGCAAAAAGGTAAAGATCAACTCCGTAGAATCGGTCTGCTGCCCCAGGGGGGCGTATTCAATACCGACAGACTTCACCTCTGCTTCGACCTGCAAATAACCTTCACCATATCCAACAAAAACGGCCAAAACTTTTCGATCGGTCAGTTCCTTCAGTCGCTTAAAGGCCCGAAGGAAGAAACCGTGATTTTTCACCGGCACTAATCTTCCCACCAATGTGATTACTACCGTATCATCTGAAACACCTAATTCCTCTCTAAATTGAATACGTTTTGGAGTGTGGTCATGAAAAAATTTATCGAGCTCAAATCCCAGGCGAACGATGTGAAACTTAGATTCTTTTGCGATCCGAAAATCGGATGACATCTCTTTTTTCAATTCTGGACTGATGGCTACAATAGCATCGGTGATCTTAGCCAACTGGCGTTCCAGGATCCGATAAGCGCCATTCATTAAAGGGTTGAAATAAGAATGAAAAACATGCCCGTGGAACGTATGTACGATCACCGGAACGCCTTCCAGCTTGGCTGCCAGTCTGCCCAGCGTGCCCGGCTTGGTGGCATGAGTATGAACAATATGGGGTTTGTACTGGCGGATCAGCTTCCGGATGGCCAAAAAGGTCTCTACATCCCGCAGGGGATTGGGAGAACGCCTCATGGAGGGCAGACGGACAAAATCCAGTCCCTCCAATAGCTCCGTAGCCTCGATGTGGTTGTATTTGGCTTCGCAAGGCCCCACCACCAACTTCGTTTCAAAAGGAGCGGGTAGTTCCCTAGTGAGGAGAGTGGCGTTCAGGATGGGTCCCCCGATGGCCGCACGATTTATAATGCGTAGAACGCGAATCATATATTGGTAGTGGTCAACATGCCGTATTTTAGTGCTACGCTAGCGTTATGCTTGAATTTGTACCGGTTTCCATATTCGATTTCATTTTGACGCCGTTTGTCGCCGGGCTGATCTATGCCATTGGCAAGCGCTACCGGGACAAATATTATCCCAAGAAACATCCGTATCACCGGTATTTTTTGCCTGCACTTGGGATAAAACTAGTCGGGGCCATTGCCATTTGCTTGGTGTACATCTATTATTATGATGGGGGTGATACCATGAATTATTTTTATCACTCGCAGGTGATCAATTCTTCTTTAATGGAATCACCGGAAAAATGGATCAACCTCTTATTGGGTATTCCAAAGGCATACGATCCGGAATACTATAAATACACGCAATTGATGGAGTGGTATGATCGGGGTGCTCCGTATACGATTTCTCAGATAGCCGCTGTATTCAGCTTGATCACGTTCAATACGTTCATTCCGGCATCCTTATTATTTGCCGGTTTAGCCTTCACCGGCTTATGGGCTCTATTTGTAACATTCGCCAAACAATATCCAACCCTCCGGGAACCCATTGCTACAGCAACGTTGTTTGTCCCCAGTGTGGTGATGTGGGGTTCCGGCATGTTCAAAGACACCATTTGTATGTTCAGTTTGGGTTGGCTTTGTGCTTCCACTTTTGAATATTTTGTAAACCGGAATACGACATTTCGAAATACACTCATTATAATTTCAAGTTTCTTACTACTGATGATCATCAAGGTTTATATTGTGATTTGCTTTGTGCCGGCCTTGGTGGGGTGGCTCATTTTTAAACGAACCAGTCAAATAAAAAGCAGATCCGTCGCCACCGTGATAAATTTATTTTCGATCGTCATTATTTTGAGCTTTTTTGCCGTGCTATTCACCCAATTTTCAGATGTGCTCGGAAAATATTCATTGGAAAATATTAGTAAAACATCTGAGTCAACCCGACGCTGGATCGTCTATATGAGCAATATTGACAACGGAGCGGTATATGATTTGGGGCCTTTTGACCCAAGTCTTGCTGGGATGCTCGCTAAATTTCCGCAAGCTGTTAATGTGACTCTTTTTCGACCTTATCTCTGGGAATCTCGTAAAATATTGGTGTTCCTAAGTTCCCTGGAATCATTTATACTTTTACTGTTGACAATCAAAATATTTTTCCGAGTCGGCCTGAAAAATATCGCTCGAGCGATCGGCGGCAGCTATACGATCCAGTTTACCTTTATTTTTTCCATCATGTTCGCGTTTTCTGTCGGTGTATCGACCTTTAACTTTGGCGCCTTATCCCGCTACAAGATACCCTGCATCCCTTTTTATGTGCTAACGCTGATCCTGATCTTTTACAAGTATGCCAGACCCGGCGAACGCCTCCTGGCTAGGTTGCGCCTATGACCTTTGATAGACTACTCAAAAAGAGCTAGAAAATCCTGCTCCTTTGAACGAAGACTATACCGACCCATCACCACTTCCCTACCCCTCGAGCCCATTTGTTCTCTTAAAGCCGCCGATCCGATCAGTTGACGCAGCGCTTTCTCCCACTCCTCTGAAGTTTGACATAAGTATCCGATCGAAGCATCCGAAATGATCTGCTTATTGACACCTACAGAAGAGGCTACCGCCGGGATTCCCACGGAGTAATACTGTATCAGCTTAAATCCACACTTCCCCTCGCTCCAGATATTATCGCTGAGTGGCATCACGCCGATATCTAGTTGTAATAAGTCTTCCCGTTCCGTTTCCCTACGCCAAGGGATAAATCGATAATTAGATAATGGCAGTTTTGGATCCTGATCGGCGATCACTAAAAAATCAAAGTCTAATTCTTTCTCGAGGCGTTGTAAGGTAGGGACCAGCTCATCCAGATAAAAAAGAGTGGTAAAACTGCCCGTCCACCCCAATACGGGACGGTGTTCGCCGTGAACTTTTATTCCCCCCTGACCCCAATGCTCATCAATGACCGTTGGAATACAGGTGACGGAGGAATTATGTTTGCGGGCAAAAGCCGATAGGAACTCATTGCCGCAAATCACGCGGGCGGACCAGCCACAGATCCGGCCCACTTTAGAATAATTTTTCAACCAACCTGCCCGATTGAACCCACTTGGGTCGCGCATCCAGATCGCATCGTCAAAATCGTACATGATCTTCTTTCGCCAGATTTTTGCCAACAACCACTCGATCAGGGGCGGACCTACCGGCGTTGCCTCTCGGTGTATGAATACAAAATCATACGAACCTAAGCCGCTGAACAACATCAAAAAGCGACGAAAAAATCCGCCACCGATAGCCAAAACCTTTTTCCAAGCCGAACTCGATCGGTACAGCGCCTGCCAGTCCGATTCTTTCAAGAACGGTTCAATACGGTAACGGATGCCGGCCGCGTCGAGGGTGGGAAGGAATTGCTCCACCCGAAATCGTTGGGAGGGTGCCCGCTTTAAGGGATAGGGTACCAGAAATAAGATCTCAATGGGTCGCTGCTGCATTCCTTAAATTGACATATACCTGTTCGTAGGCATCCACGCCCTTCGACAGCGAGAAATAGCGAATGGCCCCTCCCCGAATTTGTTCTTTATCGAGAGGTGCCTTACGGATGGATTCGACTGCCATTGCGTATGATTCATCATTGAATGAATCAACCAGGTAGCCGGCTGAGCAGTCCCGCACGATTTGATCCGTATCACCCACTCCGGTATTACAGATCAGGGGGATGCCCATAGCCATGATCTCTCCTTGTTTGGTTGGCGAGGAGGCTTTCTTGGAGAAGACCGGGCGGATAAAAAAGAGGGAATACTGGCTGATCGATAAATATGTTGGCATTTTCGGGCGGCTGACCGATTTTAGTCGAACCTTTTCCCAGGGCAGTTGCTGTGTTCGAACCTCCTTCCAAAAGATCGATGGATCATCGCCGGTCAAACACAGAAATACGGAATCCGGATAAGTTTGTACCCATACCCGAAAAAAAGCTAACATTTCCGGCAGCATGTACCAGGTTCCAAGCGAACCTACATAGCTAATCACGATAGTTTCAGATGAGATATCTAGCTTCTTTCTAATTAGTTGCTGCTGATCGATGGGGACATTTGCAGGATCAAAATGTTCAACATCCACACAGCAAGGGATTACGGTTATCGGAATTTGCTGTGGGGAGATATTCGGCCAGCCATGTATAATATTCTTAGCTGAATGCGTTAGTACGATTGTATGATCGGCTGCTTTTAGTAACTCTTTCTCCCTAGACTTGAAAAATCGATAAATAAATGCAAATATTGGATTTTTGGGGTTCCAGATACCACCTTCGATGCGTTCATCAGCCCAAAAGCCACGCATATCAAACAGAAAACGGGTTCCGAATTTCTTTTTGAGCCGTAAGCCGATCAAGGCCGTGAGATAGCTTCGGCAGTGTACGATCTGAAATGTTTTTTCTTGTTGAAGTTTGAGAACTTTTCTCCAGAGCAAAAAAAGGTCCTTTAGTGTGGAGAGGATTGGTGGTTTAGATGTATAGGTCAATGGATGCCATTCGATACCGGCTTCCTTGCAGATTGACTGAATATGTAAATGATGGTCCTTGAAACGAGTTGGCTTTTCAAAGCTTATAAGAGCGATTTTATAACCCCTTTTGGCCAGTCCTGTGAGGTAAGGCAGCACCTGGGATTGACCCAGCGGGTCGGTCATGCCGTCGTAGGAGAGGTAAAGTATGTTTGACAAGAAACTTAATTCGTTGATTCTTTCATCCACCGATCGTACCATATTTGGAACATCAATAGATACCAGATGCGTAAATAATGCTCTGACCGCCCTGTGTAAAATGAATGAAGAAGTTTAGATACAGTTTGCGTATTGAGTAGTCCGTGCCGATTAAGAAACTTTTCTGAGAGCATTTCGTGGAGCAGTGGTTTTAGCTCGTTCAATAACCAATCCTTGACGGGGACGGCAAATCCCATTTTGGGTCGCTCCATCATCGACGCTGGGATGTATTTATGAACAATCTGTTTTAGGATGTATTTTTTTTGACCTTGGTAATATTTATAATTGGTCGGCAGTCTGGCTGCCCATTCCACAATATTCTGATCCAAGAATGGTTCACGCCCTTCTAATCCAATACTCATCGTAGACCGGTCTACCTTGGTCAGAATATCATCGGGAAGATAGGTTTGGAAGTCAACTGCCATCATAAAAGAGATTGGATCTTCCCTCGGATTTATAAAGTCATTCGAATCATAGGGTGTACTAGGTATTGAAAAATCAGAACTGAGCAGTTCTGGTAGTTCCTCCGATGCAAAAACCTGATTAAGATTTCGCATCAATTCCCGCGTGCCGGGATCAGTCAGTATATTTTTAAGTTTCTTGTAACGCGCATGGAAATCGCGCTGTCCACTAAACCATGGAATGGATTCAGAGGGAAGGAAGTTCATGCCAGAGACCATTAACTTGCGAATCGGCGAAGGAATAGCTCTTATTCTTGAAGCATAGCGATTGATATAATCATATCGATTATAGCCAGCAAAGAGGTCATCGCCGCCATCAGCGGAGAGGGCGACTGTTACTTTTTGTCGCGCCATTCGGCTGACCAGTATCGTGGGTATGGCACTGCTGTCGGCAAATGGTTCATCATAAAAGAAGGGCAGATCTGCAACGGTATCTAGAGCATCTTTGGCGGTGCAGTAGAATTCAGTATGAGCGGTTCCCAATTGAGCTGCAATTTTTCGAGCGTGGGGCGCCTCATCGAGCTGTGGATCGGTGGTACCGATCGTAAATGTCTTTAATTTATCGCTTTTGTTTTGCTGTAGGAGGGCTGTAACGCAGGTACTATCGTAACCTCCGCTAAGAAAAATACCGACAGGAACATCAGCGACCAGCCGATAGGTGAATGACTCCGTTAGGATCCGTTCCGTTTCCTCTATCGCTTCCGGAAGGGTAAGATTGAGTTTAGGCTGATTGTAGTAATCATACACATTCCAATATTGACTAACGCTTAACTCATTTGAGGGTAGACTAAGTCGGAGTATATGTCCGGGTAATAACTTAAACGAATTTTTAAAGATGGAACTTTCGCCAGGAATATTACCATATTGTAAAAAAAGGGCTAGCGCCCCTGTATCGATGGTTTTTTTAAATCGCGGATGGGCAGTAAGGGCCTTTAGCTCTGAACCAAAAAGAAAGAGCCCATCAGTCCAATAGTAATATAGTGGCTTTACTCCCGGCCGATCACGCAGTAGAATAAGTTCGCTGTTTTTTTCATCATATAGTGCTAGGGCGAACATTCCTCGCCACTTTTTGATACTCTTTTCGCCCCATTCCCGCCAGGCGTGAAGGATAACCTCGGTATCTGATTGTGTTTGAAATTGATGACCGAGTCCAATCAATTCCGTGCGTATTTCAACATAATTATAGATCTCGCCGTTGAAGACGATATGTAGTCCGTCGAAATCCATCGGCTGATTTGCCTCTGCACTTAGATCGATGATAGAGAGACGGCGATGGCCGAGGGCTACTTGCGCATGATGGTATTTTCTAGTCCATATACCTTGTCCATCGGGACCTCGGTGTGACAGCACTTCCGTCATTTGCACAATATCCGTATCAGCACTATGATGTCGAAAGTCGATATAGCCGGCTAGGCCGCACATGAGAAAAAGAAAAGGGTTGATTTTAAAATAAATACAAAAATGTAATTGATTATCATCCCCATCTAAATATAAGATTTCGAATAATCGCAATAAATCGCCTACCCCTTACAAAAGCCAATGATGACCGTACCGATTTAAATAGGTACGATATGGATGTCATTTTCCAACGTGTATAGTCCGACAGGTGTAATGCAATATAACTGTAAGCATCCGCATATATCAAAGCTATATTTTTGCCGTAGTATTTTTTAATCGCTGGATCAAGCTCAATACAACAAAGAAAATAATGTACAGAATTTATTAGCTTTTTCCCCTTATTTGTTCGTACACTTCGAGTATTGTGATCAACAATTTGACTTGTTATTTTATTCGAATAAAAGAGTGGGAATCTTGATGCTAAGCGGAGCCAAAGCTCATAATCTTCAGCTGTAGTCAGTAAACGATCCTCGTTAAATGGATAGGAGCGGGTAATATCATTTCGGATAAAAACACCATTACAACTGAGCTGATTACCCCTAACCATTTTATCATTTAGAACTTTACCGTTACACTGATTTATCTTTTTTATAAGAAACCCGTCTGACGTTACCCATTCAAAAGCAAGATGAAACCATTCCGGTTCATCAAATAACTTGATCATCCTGGCCGCCTCTCCAACATGATTAGGTAAAGCAAGATCATCACTATCGAAGAAATTTATATACTTTCCTTTTGACAGTCGCAATCCGAAATTCCTCGCTGCTGCCCGTTCTCCGTTAATCTTCTTGAAATATTGAGTATAATCATTTAGAAAAGGCTTAATTGACTGCTCTGTATGGTCATTACTACCATCGTCAATAATTATGATTTCGAAATCTCTAAATTCCTGAGCCTGCAGGCTGCGGATCGTTGCAGGCAAAAGATGCGCCCGGTTATAGGTGGGCACAATAATGCTTATGAGTGGTTTTGGCATTCCCTATACAGCGCTTCTAAGCCCTTAACCATTATGGACAGGTCAAACTTGTCCTTAACAGATGGTAACCCATTATTAATTAAGTGCAGCCTCAAATCTGGATTCTCCCAAAGTCTAATCATTGCATTGTAGATGGCCTCACTATCACGGTATGGTACGACAAGTGCATTTTCGCCGTCCCGAACAAAATCCGGTGCAATCCCCGATAAGGTAAAGATAGAGGGAACTCCCGCCGCCAAAGCTTCGACGTAGATTTGGCCGAATGCCTCTGAATGATCATCGATCGGTACATGTATAAAAATATCCATAGCCCAATAAGCAGCACTGATATTGGGTTCAAAGAGTATACGACAATATGATGAAATGGGTAACTTTTCTAATTCCTCTCTGATAGCGGGCTCATAGTCTCCTCGTGCATTCAGAAGAAGCAACAAGGCATCCGGATACATTTCAAGATATTTTCTGAAGGCTGGTAGTACGTACTGCACTCCTTTTAGTTCAATAAAACGAGATATCACTCCTATTACAGGACGCTTTTCACTAAGATGATATCGATTCTGAAAAGTTTGTAAGTCATCAGCATTTAATTGGCTAAATATATCGAGACAAAAACCATGCGGAATCAAGCTCACTTTCTGCAATGGCACATTTTCCCATCTCGTAAGAATTCTCTGAACAAGCTCAGACACTGCAACAATTCGGGAAGCCATCTGGTTGCAATAGTAATCTAGCCAGATACCCCGACGATTGTATACATGATGTTGAGAAGAATGATGTCGAGTATAGATCCTGTGACGTATACCGGCGAAACGGGCAGCTGTAAGCCCTATAATTCCTGCCGGCAAAAGGTGGCAATGAACAATATTGGGCTTACTTCTTAAGAGTGAGATCAAAACCCTGAGGAGAGCAAATATCCAGTCGCTTTTCCCTCTTAGGTTGATTCTCTCTACATCGATTCCGTTTGCAATAAAATACTTCTCAAGGTAAGTACAACCCGGATTAAGTAAAATAAATTCTAATGTGTAATTAGTCTTTAATTTTGATTGCGCTAACCATTCGAATGCTAGTGATTTATCGATATCAGAAACAATGTAAACGATACGCATCAATCAAGGTAGTATGACCCGGCTTGGGAAAACCTCGGTATTTGAAGTAATAATTAAGCTATAAATCCGGTAGCGTATAGACCGGGGGAGCAGCCACTTTCCGTTATCATGGTCAAGCCAACGTATCCACCTTTCCGTTGCAAAGAAACGGTATACGAGTCGCTTCAAAAAGCCAGGTCTATATTGATAGCTTTTTTTTACGTCCTTATAAATTTGGGGCTTGGATGCATATAACATAATATGTGCCTGCCGGTACTCACGCAGTCGTCTGATATAAGATATCCCCTTAATGCGGTCTCGATGATTTGCCATGAGCGAATGGTCAAAAAAAAGACGAAACCCCTTTTTATGGGCCCGGTGTGCGAGGTCGCCATCCTCAGCATCACGTAATTTTTCATCAAATCCGCCAAGTTGCTCGAAAGTACTACGGTGGGTAGAAAAATGCGCGGCTGTTAAATAGAGATTTTCTTTCCCCAGCAGAATTTTCCCATTTCCGCTGATCTGGCGTGCCCATTTCAAAGCCAAAGCATTCTTATAGCGCTGAATATCAGTCTCCGTAAAGCAGTCGATTGCCATCCCAGTTAAGAAACTTGCATCTTCCTGCATATGATGCTGACAATGCTTTTGAACACAATCCGCTTCAGGTACCATATCGTCATCAAAGAAGAGCAATATGTCGCCTGTCGCCTGCCGCGCCCCCGTATTTCGAACAATGGAGCGGCCACTATTTTCGATAAATATGCTTCCCAATACAGGCATTCGTTGCTGGAAAGATTGTAAAACACTTGCCGTCCAATCCGAAGAGCCATCTACCACCACCAAGATCTGATCCGGTTTTAATGTCTGCTCAGAAAGTGCCTCAAGAAGGTAGGGAAGTTTATGTGCTCCATTGTAAGTTGGGATAATGATACTTATCGTTTTCTTTAAAAGTGCAGCTGGCAAAATATTGGGCATGGCGTTATCGCAATGAATATTATGACGCAGAAACGAACTGGATACTCTGCGTATCGGAAGCCACATGTTTTTGCCGCCTATAACGTAACCAGTGGTAAAAGAAGGGAATTCGGCGGGCAATCAGCCAATCCAGTATCTTCAAACGCTTTTCTGTACGGTCAGAACTGAATATTTCGTGTTCGATAGGAAACGGATACATGATCAACAGCTTTTCATAATTCCCTTTTTCGCGAAAAAAGTGCCAGTTATCCGGAACGGTCCGAACAGGAAAGTGAGCCCTAATCAGATTCGAAGCTACTTTTTTTGATACTGCATAACCAAGCGTACTCCATACCCCATAGGCATTCCTCACTTCATATAGATGATACAAGGCGTTGAGATTCTTCTTCTGAATGAAATGAACTTTCGTTTTGATGTAGCCATACAATAGAACAGGTCCTTCCTCAAAAAGCCGAGCTGGAACGGAGGCAATGAGTACCTGAATATTGGATTTAAGTATGAAATCATCTTCCAGAATGATTCCGATGTCAGTGTAGTCATCAAGCAGAAATTCACGAAGGGCCTTCACGTGACTGATCGTACAACCAATCATACCATTGGGCAAAGGTCGCTCAAGATGCTGCTTATCCAGCAGGTGTGCAGCCTGGTCCGGAGTGTATTGTAAAGCATCCAATCCATTGATAAAGCGAAACTGGTGGATACCCGCATTTTTAAGTTGCTGAATGACCCGTGCCCGGCGACCGGGGGAACGCTTGAGATTAATGATATACAGGGATACTCTCATGTCTTGTGACACCTTTCCGATGACAAATCAAGCAAGCGGATGGCTTTCCCACTGAACTTTTCCAATCCTACAGATCGGCACTGCTCATGTATGCTCATAAAAGTGACAAATAAGAAACTCTCCATTCACTGAAATTTTGAATTGATATCGGGACAAGGCACTAAAGAAAGATTTGCAGCAACCGGGCCGCGTATGTTCGTGTAATTCGATCGCCAATAATCGAACCTTCGGTAGCCAGTTTTCAAAGCCACTTTCGAACAACTCCAATTCTGCACCTTCGATATCGACCTTCAAGAAATCAATGCGATCCAGCCCGTGTTGTGTCATCATATCCGTCATAGTAAGCGCCTCAATAGTATCGGATGTATTGGATTCAGTCTCCGAAACATAAATCGACCAGTGATCAAGATTATTCCGGTTTAAGGCGAGACGGGTGCGCTTATTCCAGATCGCACTGTTTATACAGGTGATATCCTCGTAGGATTCTAAATTTTTCATTAATACGCTGAAGTTCTCTCTGTCGGGTTCCACAACGATGATTTTCGCATCAGGGAACCGGGATTTGAAAAATACCGAGCTTAATCCAATATTGCCTCCAAGGTCTACTATTGTACGGGGAATGAAGGGAAATGAAAAATCATAGTCCCTTCGGTTGAATATCTGGTAAAATGCAGGAATATCAGATGTGTCATTCCTCAGATGGAGGAGCGATTGAACGCCAGGTATACGAAACTGAATCAGCCTGTGCCGGCGAAAATTTAAAAGGAAAAAGTAGCGGACACCCCTGTACCCAAACAATAAAATATATCGCATTCCCTTTACTTGCAAAAAGTGAGGCAAGTGCCGATTAATAGTGAACTTTCTCATGGCTCCATAAATGTCGGATATCTCGCTTCGTGCACTTTATGTTAAGATTATGGAACTACTACCCCATGGTATTACACAAACTCCGAAGCGCAGTGTTTCTTGCAGGAAATGGAAGATTAAGTCCGGTGAATTAATATAGGAATGAACCGGGCATGTATCCGAGCTGCTATCTATTGAGTGCAGAGAGCAGTCTTTTCGAGCCATGCAGCAGGTATTCTACCAAGTCCACGCAAAAACGATGTACGAAACTATAATTAGTTTTCATGAAGTGTCGCTGACCTTCCAGGATTAATGTTTCCTTGCTGGCAGCACTGCCTCCCATAATATGTATAGCCTCTGAATCCCCTGAAAACCAGATCTTCCAGCCGCGCTTTTTAAAATCAAGACACCACTGCATGTCCTCCCCATACATAAAATAGTCATCGTTCAGTTTTCTTCCTGGTAGCGCATCCAGCATGACACGGCGAAACATAAAGTATGCGCCCCAAACCCAGTCGACCTCTGTGGATATACGATAATCGAAAAACGAGCCAAGGAGTAAACGCCCGCCACGCTGTGGTCCCAAAACTTTCTGAATACGTAGCCACTCGGCCAGTTTATAACGCAAGGACGGAAATCGCTGCGCCACAGCTTGAGGTATTCCATCGGGAAAAACCAGCCGTATAGTGGTAACCCCTATGCGCGGATGTTCCTCCATGAAACGCCAGCATCGAAATATCGCGTTACTTTTCAATTTCACATCGCTGTTTAGAAGTAGGACATATTTACCTCTCGCTTCTCGCATACCCAGGTTATTCCCACCCGCGAAACCTAAGTTCCGATGACTACGAATGAGACGTATACTAGCAAAGGCGTCTGTAAACAAGGCCGGATCACATTCGGTGCTAGCATTATCCACCACGATCACTTCCCATTTCAGGCCAGCGGTGTAGCGAAAAATTGAACCGAGACATACCAGAGTAAGCGCACGGGTATTATAGTTGATTATAATAACAGAGACATCCATCAGGAGAGGCGAAGACGTTGTTTTATACCCTGGTATACCCGGCTGTTCGTTTTTCGCAGCCAGACGGCCGGTAACTTCATGGATAAATTATCTCTAAACCATTGTATCAAGGCGGGCACTTCCGTTTGGGGAACATACCCCAGCCTTTGCCACGTAGGCCCCACAAGTGGATGAAAATCGCGGATATAACGCCAGTTATATCTATCGATAGCTTTCCAGAGATTAAAATAACTCATCTTTTCCTCAAAGTCATGTACATGACCCCAGTTATTTATTTTTGCAAGCAACTCTTCCTCCCCACGCGCCCAAGTTTCATGAAGAACAAAGAAAGGACTTACATGGTTAAAGTGCCCGTTTCGACGTGCACTGGTGTATTCCGGGCGATTGGTAGCGCATGGAAATAGCTCTTGCTTTCGAATATCCCCGTAAATAAAAATATACCCGTTCTCCAGTTTTTTGACTAATGGGATGATTATACAGCAAACATTCAAGGGGCGTTCCTTACCAGTAGGATGAGGATTCAAGCCAAGGAGGTAACGCTTAAAATCCGAAAAATCAAAGAAGTACTCATCAGAATCCACCTGTATGTGCCAGCCGCCTTCACCCATCCGCCGAGACATCATCGTTCGCTGGCGGTTGTCGTTTTGTATAGGAGTGAGTGCCGAATCATAGAATTCGTCCTCATAAACATCAATAATTGCCCTGGTATCTGTTTCATTTATAAATTTCCAAAAACGAGTTTCATCAAAATCATATTGATTCCCAGACCAGGAGCGACGATTTCGGTCAAGACTCAGCCAGATACGGTCGGCATGGTCATAAACAAGGGGCAGTGATTTTTGCAGTAAGGACCAATCATAGGCCACACAGAAGCCTACCTTAATTACATCAAACATATAGTGATATTTTTTCTTTTATGCGCTTAAAATAGAAAAGAAAAGTGGACAGAGGGGCGCGGTATAGTAGCTGCGAAATGAGACGTATGGAACGGATCTTTTGCCCGTCTTTCCAGTATCTTGCAACTTTTGTCCGGTCGTATTCATCCTGTGCCTGTCGTATAAAATGATCAGCTTCGTTCTTTTTTAATAATCCTTCCTTCGCATAGTAACGAAGGATACTGATTTTGATTTCATAAAGCTTTTGCTCCGTTAGGTTGCTGTCACGATCAGTGGCGCTTATCGAATGTTCATGAACCCTATAGTAGTACAGCACCTTATCGATACAGAATATTTGAAAATGTGCTCCAACGCGGAAATAGAACTCTGTATCTGTGGCGGCCTGGGTTTCGGGAGTCAGCAAGAAGCGGTAGGTACCCACCCTATCAAAAACTTCCCGCCGCATAACCGAAAGTCCCTGCCGTAATACCGGATACGACAGCATTCTGCCAGGTGCATTCTGTACCAAGGGCACGCAAGAAAAAGCCCTGTTGCGCGCAAATGCCGGGAGCGGTATATCCGATTCGGGTAATTCATTACCGTGGCCATCAATATTGATAAAACGGGTGAAAACCAGTCCGACTTCCGGATATTTTTCCAAAACACGTACAGCTTCCGTTAACATCTCAGGATGCCAGGTGTCATCGGCATCCAGTTTAACAAAGTAGGGAGCCTCGCAAAGTTCAATACCCCGGTTCCAGGCCTTAAGCATACCCAGGTTTCCAGGGTTGCTATAAACCCGTATGCGAGGCTCTTCACCCGCCATGGCCTGTGCAATCTCAAGGGTATTATCGGAGGATCCGTCATTTAGCACAATAAGTTCCCAGTCAGTAAAGAGTTGTTTCCTGACTGAATCGATTGCCTCGATAATATATTCACCTACGTTATATGCAGGCATTAGAATACTAACTCGGGGAGGAATAGCACTCATCAAAGCTGAATAGCGTTGTCGCTAACTTTTTCCTGTTGGTTATTTGGATTATAACCAGCCACGCGGCAGGCCCCGTGGCAAGTAATTCCCTGATCAGCAGATTGTCTACATGCTGGAAGTCCTTACGGGCCTGCGCATAGAGATCACCGCCATCAATGAAAGCAAAACCCAGTACCTTGTCATTCTTCCAGAAAGGAATTTCCGGAATCGCATGCTGCCGCCAGCGTCTGAAGAAATCATCGGAATAGGCCTCTGTACAGAAAGCGACCATTCCGGTTGAAAAAAAGCAAAAGGGAAGCAGATAGTACGCAAAAACGCCAATTGCTAGCACATACCTTACGCACTTCAGCCGCGAAACGGCCGTGTCGAGCAACAAGAAATTACGCTAGTAAATTAACACCGGAAGCAACAGGAAGATAGGCTTTATCACCTTTCCTTCCTGAATTCGGTGAAAAGGTCAAGCTGACACAGGCCCAATCAGTTTTCTTAAACCTGATTTTAGCAAGTAAAGCATATTCATCATTTAATAGCCTCCATGACAAGACTCTCCATCCGATTAAATCGATTGGTGATTTCAAGGTGATGATTTTCTAAGCCATTTAGAACAGGATCCTGGCTAACACCCACCTGACCACGTACAATATTCCTGAATCCCGTCATCTGCAGGAGGCAACCCAGGGTAGCTTCATTGTAAATAAACTGGTGGCCCCAGTCGCGGAAGAAATTATTAACGACCACCACCTCATTAAAAACAATTGAATTTGTGAAATATCGACGACTGAATTCAATATAGGCGGCATGGTCTGCTAGCCCCGGATCATTCAATAGGTTTTGCATCAGGGTGATATCGGGGGTCACAAGCCGGATTCTTCCGCCTGGTTTCAGAACTCTATTACATTCCCTCAGCATATGAGCACCTTGTTCTAGATTGATATGCTCAATCATATGTTCACTAAAAACACAATCAAAGGAATCAGAGGGCAAAGGGAAAGCCTTTGTAGCATCTAAATAAGCTACATCAGAAAGAGAGGGTATTAAATCAACATTAAGCCAGTTTGTGAGTATATGATGTTGACATCCTATATGCAGTTTCTTTTCAGGTGTAGAATTATTTAGGTACTGCCTGATAATACTTGGGGTTATTCTTTTTTGTCTTATGAGTGTAAGGGCGGCAGGTGTTAATCCTAATACTCCCCTGAAGTAGCGAATTAGGAAAACTAGTGGCTTTATTCTTCTAATCATTAAAGCTGATTCGATTGGGCATGAATGACTTATTTTACCGCTTCTATGAAAATGTCCAATGGCATTCCGGAATGACGGCGCCATTTATTGAACTAGATCGCTCCATTTTTTCTGACATACCAACAACTTCAAAACGAAGACAATTAAGTAATTCAACTAAATTCTCACTTGAATTCCCAAACCATAGACTGATTGAATACTTGCCATCATTTAACTTCGGCTGCTTGATTGTAACAACAATAACGCCACGTCTCGATTGATAAATGCTAACTGGAGCATTCAACTTATCAAGTGTTGGATTTGAACCACAAACCGGCGTCCCCATTGCATCATGAATCACAAATCCAAGATGAGGAATATCTATAGGATATTGTAAATTGTAAATGACTGTAAGCACTAATTCTCTACCCTTCTGTACTATTTTTGCCTCTGACAAAACGCCGTCAAACTTCGCAAAGTTTGAACCGACTTCGTAGAGGTATTTTTTAAGAGCCCCCTTAACATCACCTGCGTAAGCGATCTGCCCTTGCTCCATAAACAAGCAACCACTACAGAGCATATTTACTGCCCCCATATTATGGCTTACAAAAAGTACAGTGCGCCCATCGTTATCACTTACGTCTTTCATCCTACCTAAACACTTTTTCTGAAACTCCGCATCCCCTACAGCAAGCACCTCGTCAACAATCAAGATTTCAGGCTCCAGAAAAGCGGCCACGGCAAAAGCAAGCCGCACATACATCCCGCTGCTATATCGTTTTACTGGCGTATCGATGTAACGCTCTACTCCGGCAAAATCGACGATTTCATCAAACTTGGCACGAACTTCAACGCGACTCATTCCCAGAATGGCACCGTTCAGAAAGATATTTTCCCGCCCGGTCAGCTCAGGATGAAAGCCGGTACCCACCTCCAAAAGCGAGGCGATGCGGCCCTTAACCCTTATTTGACCCGTCGTGGGAGTAGTAACCTTGGAAAGAATCTTTAGAAGGGTGCTCTTACCAGCCCCATTACGGCCAATGATCCCCAAAACTTCGCCCTGGCGAACTTCAAAATTGATATCCTTCAACGCCCATACATAATCACCACCCCCCTTTGAAGTGCGATCATTGATCTGCCCTACTTTAGCATAAGGATCTTCCTTACCTCTGACACGAGCCCACCAGCGGTTGAGATCGTGGCTTATAGTACCAGTACCGATTTCGCCAAGCTTGTAGAGCTTGCCTATATTTTCGGCTTTTATGACGATGTCACTCATTTAGTTTAGAGAACAGGGTTTTGTGTAAGATAAAATCAGAGATATGCCATTACACCGTGTCCGTAAAACTCCTCTCCACCCGATTAAAAATAATAGTACCCAGTAGTAGTATTGCAATTGAAAATCCTACACTATACCCTAATTGCCCCCAACTAAAACTTCCACTTCCCAGAAAGCCATAGCGGAAGGTTTCAACGATGGCGCTCATTGGATTGGCCAGAATGATCATTTTATATTTATCCGAAATGGAAGAAAGTGGATAAATGACCGGAGTGGCATACATCAATAACTGAATGCCAAAAGTCAAAAGAAATACCAGATCGCGATACTTTGTAGTAAGCGAACTAAAGATCATACCAAAACCCAGCGCTAAAAGTCCCATTATTAGAATCAATACGGGCGTTAACAAAATATAAGCGTTGGGCTGAAGAGTATCAGTAGTGGCCAAATAATACATCCAAACACCCAGAAAGAGAACAAACTGGATCAAGAAACGAACCAGGTTGGAGATCACGATTGAAACGGGCATAGTGAGACGAGGAAAATAAACTTTCCCGAAAATCTGTGCATTGTCCCGAAATACACTGGCCGTCTTATTCAAGGTCTCCGAGAAATAATTCCAAATGGTTATCCCTGCCAAATAAAAAACGATCATCGGTAATCCATCCGTACTTAATCCCGCCACCTTACCAAAAATGAAAATGAAGATGATACTGGTAAGCAAGGGCTGGATGAAGAACCAAAGGGGACCCAAAATGGTCTGCTTATAGTTCGCTACGAAATCCCTTCGTACGAACATCAGCACGAGATCGCGGTAGCGCCAAAGTTCATCCAACTTCAGATCCAATAAATTGGTCCGAGGCTGAATGACCTCCGTCCACTGCTCCTCCCCGACTTGTTTTTGATCAATACGCAATGAAAACGAACACTAGAAACTCAAATGCCCCCTCAACAACTCTTCCCTCGGCAACGACTTAAAATACTCATACGTAACCTTCAACCCCTCTGCCCTCGAAACCTTCGGTTCCCAGCCTAATATAGTCCTGGCACGAGCTATATCCGGTTGCCGTTGCTTGGGATCATCTTTAGGCAGATCCTTGTAAACAATTTTTTGATCGGTGCCGGTCAACTGAATGATCTCCTCGGCAAAAGCCTTCAAGCTGATCTCATCCGGATTACCAATATTCATTGGCTGCACATAATCGCTCAGCAATAATTTATAAATCCCATCGATCAGGTCGGAAACGTAACAGAAACTGCGGGTTTGTAATCCATCCCCGAATACCGTAAGGTCCTCACCGCGCAAAGCCTGACCAATAAAGGCTGGCAAAGCGCGACCATCGTTCAGCCGCATCCTTGGACCATAGGTATTAAATATCCGAACGATCCTTGTCTCCAATCCATGATACGTGTGATACGCCATGGTCATGGCCTCCTGAAAACGCTTGGCCTCGTCGTACACTCCGCGCGGACCAACCGGATTCACATTCCCCCAATAATCCTCATTCTGCGGATGCACCAACGGATCGCCATACACCTCACTGGTACTGGCCACCAAGATGCGAGCGCCCTTCGAACGGGCTAACCCCAAACAATTATGCGTGCCCAACGAACCCACCTTCAAGGTCTGGATCGGGATCTTCAAATAATCGATCGGACTGGCCGGTGAAGCAAAATGTAAAATATAATCCAACCGACCCGGCACATGAATGAACTTACTGACGTCGTTATGATAAAAACTGAATTGCTTCAGTGGAAACAAATGCTCAATGTTCTGGATATTCCCAGTAATGAGATTATCCATCCCGATCACCTCATACCCCTCGCCGATGAACTTGTCACAGAGATGAGATCCGAGGAAGCCGGCCGCGCCGGTGATGAGAACGCGTTTCATGATTTGAGCAGAATGTGCATTTAGTGTTAGACTTCAAAAATACGCTGGAGGGTTTAGAGAACAGGGTTTAGGGTTTAGCATACAACAGCATAGTGTACAGATTTATCGTCAAGGGCCTAAACACTAAACTCTAAACTGTTCTCCGTCCAATACTCTCGTACCTATACCCCATCTCCCCCATCGTCGATACATCATATACATTTCGGCCGTCAAAAATAACTTTAGCCTTTAATGACTTCCCGATCAGATCGAAATCCGGCATACGGAACTCATTCCACTCCGTACAGATCACCAAGGCATCTGCATCCTTCAATGCCTCATACTTATTTGAAGCAAATGTCACGCGATCGCCGTAGATCTGCCGCACATGCCCCATGGCCTCGGGATCAAAGGCCGCAACGGTTGCACCAGCCGCCAACAGATGATCGATCACCTCTAAGGCCGGCGCTTCGCGGATATCATCAGTGTTGGGCTTGAAGGCAAGTCCCCACACCGCAAACCGCTTTCCCTTTAGATCTCCTTTGTAATACTGCTGGATCTTATTGATGAAAAACTGCTTTTGATGTTTATTCACCGCCATCACGGCATTTAAGATCTTGAATTCGTAAGAGCTATCCTGAGCCGACTTAGCAAGTGCCTTCACATCTTTCGGAAAACAACTTCCCCCATAACCCAATCCGGGATACAAGAAATGCTTCCCGATCCGAAAATCCGTACCCACGCCCCTGCGCACCATATCTACATCCGCTCCCAGCTTCTCACAAAGCACCGCGATCTCATTCATGAAGGAGATCTTGGTGGCGAGAAAAGAATTGGCCGCATACTTCGTTAGCTCCGCACTTTTGGTGTCCATGAAAATGATGGGGTTACCCTGCCGAACAAACGGCTCGTATAATTGCTGCATCACCTTCCGGGCTTTTTCGGAGGATGTACCAATGACGACCCGATCGGGCTTCATGAAATCATCTACGGCAACGCCTTCGCGGAGGAATTCGGGATTGCTTACGATTTCAAAGCATGCTTCGAAATCGTTTAGAGAACAGGGTTTAGGGTTTAGGTCGTTGAATGCTTTTAGTATTGAAGTTCGGACTTTGTCGGCGGTGCCGACGGGAACCGTGCTTTTATCTACGATCACTTTGAATTCGTTGGGCTGAAGAAGCTTGCCCAAGTCAGCAGCAACACCCAATATATATTTGAGATCGGCGGAGCCGTCTTCTCCCGGTGGTGTGGGCAAGGCGAGAAAAATGATCTGTGCGTCTTTAATGCCATCTGCCAACGAGTTAGTGAAACGCAAACGACCCTCCTTTACATTGCGCTGAAACAGCTTCTTCAGACCAGGTTCAAAAATGGTGATTTGTCCGCTCGAAAGCTTGTCTACTTTTCGTTGGTCAATGTCCACGCAGGTTACGTTGTTTCCGGTCTCCGCGAAACAAGTACCACTTACCAGACCAACGTAACCGGTTCCTATGACAGCGATATTCATCTAACTAAGTTTGAGAAGTTTAACGAGTTTGAAGCGTTTAAATAGTTTGGGTGCTCGTTATTTTAAAGTGCATTTGGAGGGGCAAAGATGCGTCATTTAGGGTGAAGCCTTTACCTGTTAAAATAGCGTGGTAGGACTGCGTGTGCAGGTCAGTATTATATATGGATAGATCGTAAGTGTTTCCTTCTACCCCTATCAGCCGAATCGGTTCGGTGGCCTGAACGCCCGTTTTAGCTCCGGGCAGATCGAGTCCCAATTTCCAATGGATGTGAGCGCGAGCGGAAGAAAGATATCCCTCGGCATAACGAGGCTGATCCTGCACCAACCGAGTCTCCTGCGGCTCTCCAAAGATCCAGCGCATCAGATCAAATAGATGGATACCCAAATTCATTCGGATGCCGCCACTTTTTTGCGGATCGGCCTTCCAGCTGGTATCATACCAGGCCCCTCGGGGCGTGAAATAAGATACGTCCACTTGAAAGCAATGATCGGGCCTGGCATCCACATCCTGCTTCAAGCGCAGTACCTCCTCGTGAAAACGCAACTGCATGAGCGTGTAGACGGGTAACCTATAATGATCCGACTGCCGCTGGATATCCAACAACTCTTCAGCTGACAGACAAAGCGGTTTTTCACAGATGATGGAAGTTCCCGCTGCCAAACCCGAAACAACATGTCGATGATGAAGATGATTGGGCGTGCAAACAACCAAATAATCAATCTTCTCATCCGTTCTGTTTTGATCGGCTATAAATCCGAAGAAAGCCTCTTCTTCTGTAAACAGCCTGGCCCCTGGGAAATAAGTATCCACTTTTCCTAACGCATCGTGAAGATCCATGACAGCGAGCAGATCTCCTCCCACGGCTCGTATCGCCTCGAAATGTCGGGGAGCGATGTAGCCGGCAGCGCCGATTAGTACGAATCGCTTCGCGAGTTCAGAGTTCAACGTTCAGTGTTTAGAGTTGGGTTTACGTTATTATTCAGTCTCTCTACTCGCTGCCCGTTCTTGTCCACCCAACCAGTTTGTTTGGCTGGGTTTCCAATCATAAGGGCGAAGGGCGGAACATCTTTAATCACTACGGAGCCGGCGCCGATGAAACAATACTCGCCGAGTTCGATTCCGCAGAGGATGGTGGCATTCGCTCCGATGGTAACGCCTTTACGGATCATTGTTTTTTGAAAGGCATCTTTCTGTTCAATGAAGGCGCGTGGGTGAGAAACATTCGTGAATACTACAGATGGACCTATAAAAACATCATCCTCACACATAACGCCTTCGTAAAGCGATACATTGTTCTGCACTTTTACCCGATCGCCGATGAGTACGTTGTTTCCCACAAACACATTTTGTCCGAGAACACAATTCTCCCCAATCACTGCTGTTGGCATCACGTGGCTGAAATGCCAGATCTTGGTTCCATTGCCAATTTTAGCACCGGGATCGATGATGGAAGAGGGATGGGCTTGAAAGGACACAACTGTTTAGCGTTTAGTTCACTACGAAACAAGCGTTTTAAGATACAAACCATACCCGCTCTTCTTCAGTTGTTCGCTGAGGTTCATCAATTGCTCCTTACTGATAAATCCATTTCGGTAGGCCACTTCCTCTATACATCCGATCTTGGTTCCTTGGCGTTTTTCGATAACGCGCACGAATTCAGAGGCGTCGCTCAAGGAGTCGAAGGTTCCGGTATCGAGCCAGGCGGTGCCTTTGTCCAATACCGCCACATTCAGGCGACCGGCTTCAAGGTAAACTTTATTAACGTCGGTTATCTCGTATTCACCGCGAGCGGAGGGTTTGAGTTCGCGAGCGATCCGCACCACTTCATTATCATAGAAGTACAAACCGGGCACTGCATAGTTTGATTTGGGCTTGGCCGGCTTCTCCTCGATGCTCATGGCCTTCATCTTGGCATCAAACTCCACCACGCCGTAGCGTTCCGGATCGGAGACCTGATAAGCGAATACGTAGCCACCATCGATGTTGTTGAGCGATTGGAGCTGTTTGTCCAATCCCGTACCGTAAAAAATATTATCTCCGAGCACGAGGGCCACTTTATCATTACCGATAAAAGGAGCGCCGATCACGAAGGCTTGAGCCAGTCCGTTGGGCACTTCCTGAACGGCATATTCAAACCGGCATCCCAGGTGTGCCCCATCGCCGAGCAGACGGGTGAATTGTGATTGATCTTCCGGTGTTGTACTGATGAGAATCTCCCGAATCCCGGCCATCATCAAAGTCGACAGCGG
>SXGQ01710386.1_pt1 | contig 32996 bp, 23 predicted proteins | sample 3178371 | NCBI WGS metagenome assembly SXGQ01 (sample SAMN11356859, study PRJNA531348) | freshwater metagenome | isolation source: freshwater sample F1-20 | place: China: Fuxian Lake, Yuxi | collected 2017-12-25
CACGGTCTTCCAGAACTGCATGTGCGAGCTGCCGAGGCAGATGACGCCACCGGGCGCCGGCGGAGCCTTCTGCGCCCCGGCCAGGACCTTCTGATACAAGGCCATGACCTTCGCGGACGAGGACTTGTCCGTCAGGACCTCGTCCGCCGCGAAGACGGCGGACGTCGCCAGGAAAAGCGCGCAGAGCAGACGCAGGGGCATGCCGTTTACTTAGCCTCTTTGGCCTTCTTTGTCTTCTTCTTTTTATCTTCCTTATTACCGCTCCGGCCGGAGCCGTCGCCGACCTCATCCTTGTAGCCGGCCCCCGGGTTCAGGCCCGTCAAAGCGGCCGCAAGGCGGGCCCGGGCGGCCACGGCGGCCTCGTCCTTGGTGTCCGCCGCGACGGCGACCTCCTTGAACGGAGCGTCCTTCATGTCGTAAAGGGTGCCGGACTGGTCGAGCTTCCAGCCCGCCTCGCGGACATAGTAGTTGTTGCTGAGCTGGCAGTAGGCCCAGGTGCGCGGGGACTTCGTGTCGCCCTTGAATTGGGAGACCAGGCTACGACCATCGATCACGCGGCCGGCCGGCAGGGGGGCACCGGCGAGTTCGGCGAAGGTGGGCAGGAGGTCGCTGGCGTCGGCGACGTTAGCATTCACCTTGCCGGAAGGCATCACGCCAGGCCAGGCGGCGAAGAACGGGACGAGGCCGCCGCCTTCCTTCATGGAACCCTTCTCGCCTTCGATCCGTCGTCCGCCGATCGTGGCGTCAACCGCGGCCGACTTAGTGCTGCCATTGTCGCCCATGAAGACGATCAGGGTATTCTCGCGTAGCTTGAGACGGTCGAGCTCGGCAACCAGCTTACCGACGAGCTTATCCATATAAGCGATGTTATCAGCGAGCAGACGTTGGGCGCGTTGGCTATTCGACTCATCTTTCGGGGCCGGAGCGCTGTCCGGGGTCGGCAAGATTTCGCCGTGCACATGGGACAGCGAGTAATACAGGAAGAACGGGCGGCCTTTCTGCGCCTCCATCCAGGCGGTCGCGTCCTCATGCAGCAGGTCAGGGATATACTCGTCGTCCTTCACTTTGATGGTCTTGCCATCGAGCACATAGGTATCGGGGTCGCCGCGGACTTCACCGCCTTCGGACATCGGCTTGGCGACCGTGCTGTTCCAATACATGCCGCTACCCTTGTAATAGAGTTCATGGTCGAAACCCCAGTCCGATGGATCACCGGACGGCGTCAACTGACCCCACTTGCCGATCAGCGCGCTCGCGTAGCCGGCCTTCTTGAGGACGGTCGGGATCATGACCTCAGCCTTTTCACCCGTGCGGATGATGGTCTTGCACGCGTCCTGCGTGACCGCGCCGGAGCGGAAGCCATAGCGTCCGGTCAGGATGAGGGCGCGCGACGGGCCGCAGAGCGGTACGGTATAGAAGCGGGTGAACCGCACGCCGCTATTCGCGAGGGCGTCGATGTTCGGGGTCTTGTAACGGTCGGAACCATTGCAGCCCAGCTCGGCGAAACCGAGGTCGTCGGCCAGGATGTAGACGATGTTCGGCTTCGGGGCCGCGGAGACGGCCCAGCAGAACAAGGTCAAGAGGACGGAGACGAGGGCGCGCATGGGGTTAATTATGAAACCCCGGGGACGCCCAAAGTTTGCCGATAAAACGATGTTTCCATGCCTACGACCGGCCTTCATCGTCAGCCCATGCGCCCCGCCCTCCTCGCCCTGCTCGCCTGCGCCACCGCGATGGCCGCCGACATCAAGGTCACCCCGAACGAAACCGTCGACGTCGCCCAGGACGGCAAGGTCGTCGCCCGCTTCATGATGTCCCACGACGTCAGCACCCCGGCCAAGCGCCTGGATAACTACAAGCCCTACCTCCACGTCTTCGACCCCAGCGGCGCCCTCCGCCTGACCAAGGGGCCGGGCTTCAACTTCACCCACCACCGCGGCATCATGCTCGGATTCATGAAGATCACGGTCGGCGGCAAGACCTACGATCGCTGGCACATGGTCAAGGGGGACCAGGTCGTCACCGCCGTCCAGCCGACGTCCGACGGTTTCGTGGCCGCCATCGACTGGCAGGGAGAATCCGCCACGGCCAAGCCGATCCTCAGCGAGGAACGCGCCTTCACGTTCACGAAGCCCGCCGCTCCCTTCTACCTCGGTATCGAGATGCGGAGCACGCTCATGCCCGGCCAGGGCGAGACCAAGATCGACGGCGACCCCGAGCACGCCGGCGCTCAGTTCCGTCCGTCCGAAAAGATCGACGGCACGAAGACGACCTACGTCTACCCCGGTAAGGACGTCCAGATCCACAAGGTGCGCGACCTGACCTGGGTCGCCGAGATCTTCACGGTCGAAGGCAACACCTTCACGGCCCTGCTCCTCAACCACCCTTCCAACCCGAAGGACACGGCCTTCTCGGCCTACCGCGATTACGGCCGCTTCGGCGCCTTCCCGAAGGGCGTCGCCACGCCGGAGTCCCCGTTCAAGCTACGCTACCAGTGGCTCATCGCCGAAGGCGATGTCCGCGACGCCGCGGCCTTCCAGCAGGCTTACAACGCCTTCGCGGGCGTGAACGAGCCCACGCCGGCCGTGACGGTCATGCTCGCCGAGCAGCCGAAGCCTAAGGCTCCGGCCAAGAAGTAAGCCGGCTTAGGCGCCGACGCCCTTACGGACGCGGCCAATCGCGGCGGACTGACGTTCGTGCAGGATGGCCTGGGCCTTGAGCACCTTCGCCTTCGCGGCGGCGGGGTCCTTGGCCATGGCCAGCACGGCCGGGACGATGCCCGCGAGCTGCGGTTCGTCGTCCAGGTCGAAGAGCCACTCGTGCAGGCCGATGTCCTTCCACATGTTGCCCTTGGAGGTCTGTTCGGCCCAACGGCAGACGACGGCGGGGACGCCGTTGCCGACGCACATGATGGGCGAGTGCATCTCGTTGCCGAAGAGGCCGGCGCTGCGGACGTAGACGCTGAGGGCCTCGTCGGTGAGCCAATAATCCTGACGCCAGACCACGCGGTCCTTCACGTCGTCGGGCAGCTTGTCGTAAAGCATCTCCTTGCCCAAGGCCATCTGGGTCTGGTCTTCCGGGCAGATGAGCACCTTGAGGTCGGTCTGCTTGACCACCGCGACGATCGCGGCGCGCAGCTGGGCATGGTCGTGCTCCTTCATCTCATCGTTCCGCTTCTGCTTCGCGTGGTCGAAGGCCGTGCCGGCCTTGATCAGCCAATAGGGCGTGCTGCGGTAACGCGGGATGCAGCAGAGGAACTTGCCGCGCTCCAGACCCCAGCCATGCAGGAAGGCCTCGGCCTTCTCCTCGTTACGCAGGTCGGTGGCGAACGCGCCATCCGGACCAAACTCCATCACCGGACACTTCACGCCAGCGGCCTTGGCAGTCGCGAGCGAGACCGAGTCACGGAAATAAACAAACTGCGCACCGCTGAGGATTTTGGCCGTCTCAGACGACGGGCTCCCTTGGGTGATGCCGAGGACGCCATAGGGCTTCGGGCCCTGCTGGCGCCACAGCGCGACCTGCTTCTCGCCCACGAGCGAAGGGCCTGAGCCGTGCAGCAGGAAATCGTTCTCGGCGTAGAGTTTGGCGACATCGGGCTTCGGACCGACGAACTGCAGCTTCGGGAAGCGGGCCGCCAGCATCTCCTTCACGCCATTGTCGACGTTGCTCGGCCAGAGGGTGATCACGGCTTCCGGGAAATATTTCTCCAGCAGAGCCAACATGCCCGGAGTGTGGGCGATGTCGCCGATGTTCACCGTCTGCCAAGAGGAACGCAGCACCACGCGCGGGGCGCGCTTACCTTCGGCGGCGCCGAGCGAAGCGGCGATGGCCGCCACGAAAGCAGATTCCAGGAAACGACGGCGGGAGAGCATGGTGATCAGGAGCAGGGATAGGGGTAGGGGTTGGGGCAGGTTGAGTCAAACCACCCTTCCCTACTGAAAGAAAACAACGAGCAAAGGGAGACCGGAAACCGGAAAGAATGCTTCGGTGTATTTGGCAGGGTTGAGCGACCCGCTCAACCGCGGCTGACCGGGCCGGTCAGCCCTACCTAGAAGCCACCCCAGCCAATCATCCGGTCTCCGGTTTCCCTTTGAGCCCCAACCGCCAACCGCTAACCGCCGACCGCAGACACCTCTTTTATTTGGATCAATTCTTCTTCACCTCTTCGCGCTTGGGCAGCATCGCGAAATACTGCTCCTGCACGGCCTTCACCTTGGCCTTCAGCGGTTCGACCTGCGGGGTGAGTTCGGCGTAGGACTTGGCGATCTCCTCGAGGTTCTTGTCGCGCTGCGGAATGTCCTTCTCCGCGGTGGCCACGGCCTTCTCGGCGTTGGCCTTCTCGCTCTTGGTGAGTTCGAGGGTCTTGGCGGCGGCTTCGACGAGGAGACGCTTGGCCTCGACGGGCTTACCGGCTTCGGTCAACTGGGCCCGGACGGCGACAAGCGCATTCTCAAGGACGGGGAGGCCATCCTTGGCCTTCTGGACGGAAGCCTGGAGGGCGGGCAACTTGGCGGCGTAATCCTTTTCGGCGGCGACGCCGGGAGCGGAGAGCTTCTGGACTTCGACCAAGTGGGCCGAACGCTCCTTGGTGATCGCGGCGACGGCGACGCCGGCGGGCGCGACGGCCTTATCAGCGGCGACGACCGCGGCATCAGCGGCGGCCTGCGTGGCGAGGAGGGTCTGTTCGACGGACTTAGCGGCGCTGAGCGCCTGGTCGGCGATGCCCTGCCTTGTCTGGGCCTTCGCATGCGCGACCTTTGCCCCGGTGACCTGCTGCTCGGTCTGCTTCTTGCGGGAGAAGTAGCTAAAGGAGAAGACGGCCCCGAAAGTGCGGGCTTCGCCGAAGGCTTTGTCAGCCGCGGCGAGGTTCACGGCGGCCTGCTTAGCCTCGTCGGCGGCCTTGACCGAGACGAGCGCAAGACCCTTCGATTTCGCAGCCGCATCGGCGACATCGGCCTTCGCCTTGGTGGCGGCGACCTTGGCGGTGTCGGCGACCTTCTTCAGTTCGTCGACCTTGGCGGTAGCCTCGGTGAGGCGGGCGCGGAGCGGCGTGGTATATTGATCGCGGTAAGCGGCGGCAGCGGCGGTGGCGACCGTGACGACGGCGTCGCGATCCTGGCCTAAGCGCACGATGGCCTCGGACTGGGTGTCGATGAGCTTCTGCTGGGCCTCGATCTTGCCGAGGGCTTCGGCCTCCCTGAGGCGCAACGGCGAAAGGGTCTTGTCGAGCGCGGCGAACTCCGACTTCAGGGCGTCGAGTTCGGACTGAAGCTTCGGCATCTGCTCCTCGTTCAGGGCGATGGTCTTCTTCGAAGAATCGATGCGGGCGGCGGCGGAGACCTTGGCGGCCTCGTTCTCGGCCTTGGCGGCCACGAGGTCGGCGATATCCTGCTCGAGCTTGGCCAGCTTATCCTGCTCGGTAAGGACGCCGACATTGAACTGGGCGGCCTTAAGGGAGACGATGCGTTCGCGATGGGCGGCAGTCTCAGCGACGATGTCGCGGACCTTGGACTGGGCCGTAGCGAGTTGAGTCCGGGCTTTGGCTAGCTCGGCTTCGGCGGCGCGGAACGCACCGGCGGCGGGCTTGAGCTTGGCGATTTCTTGGCCATGATAAGTCAGGCCGCTGCGGCAGTCGGCAATCCCCTTGGCGGCCGTTGCCTTTTCGGCAGCCGTCTTGGCCTTGGTCGCCATACCCTGCCAATAGGTGAGGCCCTTGGCGACCTCCACGTTCTTGGCCTCGTGTTCAGCAAGCTTCTTCGAAGCAGGTTCACCTTCGGCTTTAAGCTTAGCCAAAACGGCTTCGGCGGCAGGAATCTTGGCTTCAGCTACCTTCGCGGCAGCTTCGGAGGGCGCGAGCGCCGGCTCGAGTTCGCTCAGGCGCTTCTCGAGCGCGACCAGGCGGTCGGAGATCTTAGCAGGATTGCTGGAGACCTGGATGATCTCGCGACCGGTCGCGGTCTCGAAGAAACGGACTTCTCCCAACCAGTTGCTGGAGACGAAGGTCTTGGAGTCGTAGAGGCCGACGACCTTGGCGACTTGATCGGCCTGCTTGATGCCTTGCGGATGCTGCAGGCGCTTACCGTCGATGGCCCACATGGCGGTGGTACCGTCGGCTCCGCACGAAATCAGGCGGCCGTCAGGCAAGAAGGAGACCGATTGCACGTTACCGCCATGGGCGCCCCAGGTCGCGACCTGCTTGCCGGTCTTCATCTCCCAGGTGGTGATGATCCCGTCGGCGGAACAGCTGGCGAGGATGTTGGAGTCGGCGCGCCAGGCGAGGTCGGTGACGCTGCCTTTATGTTGGCCGAGGTTATAGAATTCGCCGCCGTTATCGGCTTCCCAGACGAAGACGTTGCCGTTGCGGTCTGACGTCGCGAGCAGGATGCCGTCCGGACTGAAGTCGGCGCCGGTCACCCACTCGGTGTGCTTGGCGATCAGGTAGAGCTGCTCGCCCGTGGCGACGTCGAAGCATTTCACCTTCTTGGTGTTGGTGGCAAGGACGACCTTGCGGTGGTCCGGCGAGATGTCGGCCGACATCACCTGGTCGAATTCCTTGCCGATCTCGGTGACGCGCTTGCCGGTCTTGACGTCCCAGACGACGGCATGGCCGAGCTTGCCCCCACGACCGCCGCCCATGATCAGCAGCGATCCGTTGGCGCTGAACTTCAGCGAGCGGGCATAACCTTCGGCATAGGGCAAGATGCCGGCAAGGTCGTGAGAATCGGTGTCGTAGAGGAGGATCTGCTTCTGTCCGGCGACGGCGAGGAGCGAAGTCCAAGGGCTCGCCGCCATGGCGATGACCGCAGACGTACGGGGCGTCACGATGACGGGCTCGAGCAACACGTTTTCGGGACGGGCCACCGCGCCGGTGGGCTTGCCGGCACCGCCGTCGAAGGAAAGATCTACCTTGGGCTTGTTCGAAGCCTTGGCCACGCTGCCCTTGGCCTGGAGTACGCCGCCCTCGATCCACTTGGAAAGCAGCGCCAAGTCCTTGGCCTCCATCGGCGCACCTTCCGGCGGCATGAAGGGCTCTTCCTTGTGCGCGCTCATGGTCCAGAGTCGGCTGCCGGAAGGATTACCCGCGTCAACGACCGCGCCGCCGCTACCGCCGTTCATGAGGCCAGCATAGCTGGTGAGCTCGAGGCCACCCTTCTTCTTGTCCGGATTGTGACAGGAGAAGCACTTGTTCTCGAGCAACGGCCGGATGTGGTCGTCGTAAGTGAGTTTCTCGTTCTCTTGCGCCCAGGAGGCGGCAGAAACCAACCCCGCCGCCAAGATAAGGCAACGACGGTTCAGCCAACGAAAATGGGGGAAGGCGGCGGACATGCGGACGGGAAGGTCAGTGGTTGAAGTAGAATTCCTTCGAGTTCATCAACGCCCAGAAGGCGTCTTCGAGCACCAGCCGGCGATTATTGGGGTCGGCCGCGATGGCGGCGGCGACGGACTTGCGCTCGACGTCGGCAGGCATTCGTCCGAAGACACGCAGGAAGAGTTCGTCGATGATCTCGTCATCCTTCTTGCCGGCGGCGACCATCTTCTCGACCACCTGGCCGCGGCGGATGCGGTCGTTGACGGCGTCGCCGTTCATGAGGTGCAGCGCCTGGGACAAGTTCGGATCGGTCTTCACCTCGGTCGAAGCGACCGACTCCCGCTTGGAACGGCCGAAGGTAGCCAGGAAGTAGTTCGAGACGGCCCCGTCGGCGATCTGGACCGCGCGGGCGCCGAGCGGGAGACCCTGGAACTTGTTCGGGGTCTCGGTGATCTGCGAGATGGCGTCGAGCAGCACCTCGGCGCGGACGCGCCGGACCTGGGCGCGGGCGAAGTTGAGCTTATCATTGGCGTTCGTCTCGTTGGCCTTCGAGCTACGCTGGTAGGCGGCCGAAGCGGTGATATCGCGGACGAGCTTGCGGACGTCGTACTTGTACTCGGTGAGGCGGGCGGCCAGCTCATCCATGAGTTCCGTGTTGGAAGGCGGGTTCGAGACGCGGACGTCGTCGACCGGATCCACGACACCGACGCCGAGGAAGTGGGCCCAGACGATGTTGGCGATATTGCGCGCGAAGTAGGGATTGCGCGGAGAGGCGAGCCACTCGGCCATCACGCGACGGCGGTCGTCGCCGGGCTTGAGCTCAGGCTCCTCGCCACCGAGGAACTTCGGCTTCACGTTCTTCCTGGTCAGGAAGTGCGGGGACTCGCCGCCCTTGCTGTTGAAGATGATGACCTCCTGGGGGTCGTCGGTGTTCTTGCGGCCGATCTGGGCGAAGAAAGCGTTGAAACCATAGTAGTCGTCCATCGTCCAGCGGTCGAACGGATGGTTATGACACTGGGCGCACTGCAGGCGCATGCCCATGAAGACCTGGGCGACGTTTTCTGACAGCTTCAGGCGGTCGAGCTCGCTCTGGTAGTAGTTCACCGCGGGGACGGAGACCGTGCCGCCGCTGGCGGACAGGAGGTCGACCACGATCTCGTTGATCGGGCGGTTCTTGCCGATCTCATCGGCCATCCAGTTGTAGTAGAGCAACGCGTTCTTGTAGAAGGGGGGCGCGTTGTTGCCGACATTGATGCCCGAACGGATCTGGAGCAGCTCGGCCCACTTCATCACCCAGAGCTCAGTGAACTCCTTGCGCTGCAGGAGCGTCTCGACGAGCAGCTTACGCTTGTCGGGATGTTTGTCCGCGACGAAGGCCTGGAGTTCGGCCGGCTTCGGATAGAGACCCACGACGTCGATGTAGACGCGGCGGACGAACTCCTCGTCGGTGCAGATGCCTGAAGGAACGATGCGCAGGCGATGGAGGCGCTCGTTGACGGCCTTATCGACGTAGTTCACCTCGGCTACCTTCGGACGCTCGTAGACGATTCCTTTCGGGATGACGATCGCCTGGGCGGTGACGCTGAAGACGTCGAAACGCGCGAGCATGAAGGCGGCGCCCCGATCACCCGACTTCACGACGCCGTCCTTGCCGATGGAGGCGACGGGATCGTTGTTGGACATGAAGAGCGCGAGGCTGGTCACGTCGCGGTCGGTACCGTCGGAGTAGGTCGCACGGACGGTGATCTGCTGCGTGGCGTCCTTGCCTTCGAGGACGATCTGCTTCGGGAAGACCTCGATGCCCGTCACCTTGGCGAGGCCCGGCGCGTCATCCTTAGCACCGTTAGAAATCCACTCGAGGATGGTCTTGTTATACTGGGAATCAGCCTCGTAGAGCTTGTTGCCGGAGTGTGGCACGGTGCCGACGGCCTTCTCGACCATCGTGCTCTCCTCGGGGATGGCGAGGTTGATGCGGCGGCCGATCATCTCACGGGTCAGGCGGATATAGTCGCCATCCGGATCCATGCCGAAAAGCGAGAGGCGGAAGCCGTCCTTGCCGCGGGCGGCGCCATGGCAGCCGCCGCTGTTGCAGTTGGCGCGCAAGAACACCGGCATGACGTCGAGCCGGAAGGAGACCGCGCGGTCTTTCTGCCCGTCCTTGACCGCGACGGGGATGCGGGCGGTGAGCCCGCCAAGGGCGGCGACGACCTCGGTCTTGCCGGCTTCGGTCACGGCGTGGACGGAATAGCCTTCAAACTTGGCGACCTTCTCATCGGCGATACGGAGGTCGGCGAAAGCGGTGACGTCGCGAGTCGTGGCGTCCTTGAAGGTGGCGAAGACGACGAGGCGATGGAAGTCGCGCTTGGTCTCGAGGCTGATGGATTCGGGGAAGATCTCGAGCTTCTCCAGCGTCGCGAGCTTCTGCGTGAGCTCGGCCTTCGCTTCCTCCTTCGACTTATCCTTGGCGGCGAGCACGACACCGGCGGGCCAGGCGGCGCCTTCGGCGACCCAACGGCGGATGACCTCGATCTCGGCGGCCGGCAGGGGTCCGCCCTTCGGAGGCATGATGTCGTCATGGTCCTTCGGGAGGACGAGACGCTTCACGAGTTCGCTCTTTTCCGCGTCGACGCCGATGAGCGCGGCGCCGCTCTCGCCACCCTTGAGGAAGCCCTCGCGGCTGGTCATGAGCAGCTTGCCCTTGGTCTTGTCCGGATTGTGACACTCCAGGCACTTGCCCTCGAAGATCGCGCGCACCTCGTCGAAGGCGACGGGGGCGGCGGAAGCGAGCGACGTCAGGCCGACGGCGAGCAGGGCGAGCAACGGGAGGCGGGGACGGAAAGACATGGCTGGGAAATCAGTTCTTGGGGGCTTCGTTTTTCTGGCGGAGCTGTTCGAGACGGGAAAGGGCGGCCGGGGCGGCGGCCACCGGGGCGGCGACCTTGGCGGCGGACGGCGTGGCCGCCTTGGCGACCGGCGCGGGCGCGGCTTTACGGGCTGCGTCAAGGCGCAGGATCGAACCCAGCGCGATACGGTGCGTGGCGAAGCCCTTGCCGACCGGGATATCGACCTGGACGAACATGTTCGCCATCTTGCCGATGCGCGATTTTTCGTCGGTCTCGACGGTGAAGCGGAGTTCCTTGGTGTCCTTCGTCACCTTGACGGGCGCGATGCGGATCGTATCGGGGGCGCCGACGAGCTGGGCGACGGCCTCGCCCTCGAACGGACGGGTCACCTCGAAGTTGGTCGCCATCACGCCGGGCGTGCCGACCTCGACCGCGGTGAGCGGAATCGCGTTGGCGGCGACGTAAGGAGCCTCGGTCGCCAGTTCGGCGAACGGCGAAGCGTTGTACACGTTCCCCTTGCCGGCGGTAGCCTCGCCTTGCACGACGAACTTCCAGGGCTTCGTGTCGACGTTGGCGTTGGCGTTAAGCTGGAAGACGCACTCGGTGGCGTCGGCGGCGATGGTCTGCTCGCCGAGCGAGGAGACGCCCGGAGGGGTCCAGCACATGAAGACGCGGATCGCGCCCTTGAAGCCTTCCTTGCGCTTGGCGATCACCTTGAGATTGACGACGCCATTACGGACGAGCGGGGTTTCCGGCTTCTGGATCTCGAGGGAGTAAGGCGCCTCATCCACGACGGCGACCGGGAGCTGGTCCTCGATGCCCTGGTAGTAGATCACGTTGCCGATACGCACGATGTCGTAGGTGCGGCGCATCTGGCCGACGATCTTGTTGTTGGGATCCTTCGGCTGGAGGAGAGGCGTGACGATGGCGCCGGCATGAGGGGCATCCGCGGCGGCCTCGAGCACGAGCGGCACGCCCGGCAGGCTGCCGGGCGCTTCGTCCTCGAGCAGCTTCACGCCGGGGGGCAGGCCCTTGAGTTCGAAGCGGTAGTCGCCGCCTACGCCGTTGCGGGTGAAGTTCTTCAACAGCACCATGCGGCCGCCCTTGGGGACGGCCATGAACTGACGGTAGCTGGTGTCATTGACGGTGTAGTCCGGCGAAGCGAAGGTCAGGCTCGGCTGCGAGGCCACCATCTCGATGCGGTAGACGAAGTTGGCGCCGCCGCGTTCGAGGTGATCGGCGACGCGCACGGAGTAGACGCCGTCGACCGAAGCGGTGAACCGGAAGCGGGAGTCGAGGCGACGCATGCCGCCGCCGTCGTCGTTGCCGATGATGGCCGCGCCCTTGGGCGTGTAGACGTTGACGACCGGATCGAGGGGTGAACCCAGGATCTGGGCGAGCGCGCGGCATTCGAAGACCTGGCCCTTCTTGAGCGGGACGCGGAAGCAGTCGACGTCACCGGGCCTCTCGATGATACCGTTGAGCGCGTAAGCCGAAGCTTCGGCGGCGAGGGTGCCTTTCTCGAGCGACTCGTTGGGTTCGGCCTCGAGGGTATTGTCGACGGACGAGAGGCGGAAGAGGTTGCCGGAAGGCGCGGGGGACTGGGACTTCGGATACAGCACGAACTCGGCGTCATCCTCGGCCGGCAACAGGACCTCTTCGGCGAAGGAATCGCGCGACTCCAGGAAACGCACGTTGAGCCTGGAGCCGAGCTTGCCACCGGCGGGGTAGATCGCGTCAGGGCGACGGAAATCGCCGACATGGAGCCGGTAGAAAGAATTGGCGGAACCGCGGTAGGAAGATTCGCGGACCATCACGTAGTAATCGCCGTCGTACTCCGCGATGAAGGAACAATAGCCGTCCTGGCGGTGCAGGATCGTGTCGTCCGAGAAAGCCTTCTCGAACTTGTCCTTGTCGAGGATGGCGACGTACGGGTCCATCGCGCCCTGCGGGATGGCGGCGAGGCGGAGGGCGTCGACCTGGACGCCGATGCGCTGGCCCTTCCTGACCGTCAGCTTGTAGTAGTCGACGTCCTCGGCGAGCACGACGCCTTCGACGGTCTGGTTGAGCGCGATCGGCTGGGCGGCGACGAACTCGCTGTTGGGCTCCTTCTCCTCGACGTTCGCGAAGGGGCTCGCGAATAACTGGCGCATATGCGAGATGCCGGACTTCGTGCGAACGCGCATGACGTGGTTGCCGGCGCGGACGGACTTGTCGATCGAGAGGGTGAGTTCCACCTTGTTCGTGGCGCGGCTCTCCACGCTCTTCACCTTGAAGCCAGGGGTGTAGAACATGAGGTCCTCGAAATCATCGAGCTGGGCCCCGGCGATCGTGAGTTTGACGTCAGCGCCGATCTGGCCGCCGTGCGGCTTCAGCGAGGACATGCTGGGGTAGGCCGCCCACGCGGTGAGCGGGGCGAGCAGGAGCGCGGCAAGGTGACGGAAGTTCATGAAAACGTTTCAGCGGGGCGCAGCCCGCCCGCCGCGCCGAAAGGCAGGCGGATGGGGTTTCAGGCGCCGGTTCAGGCCAGCCAATCGGTCATGATGCGACCGCCGTTGACGATGTCGATCGGACGACCGCCATCCGACATGATGCGCTTATCGGCGTTGATGCCGAGGACGCGGTACATGGTCTTGGCCAAGTCTTCCGGGCCGACCGCGTCGCGGTCCGGCTCGCCACCGAGGGCGTCGGAGGCACCGTGGATGTAACCTTCCTTCATGCCACCGCCGGCCATGGCGACGGAGAAGACGCGCGGCCAGTGGTCGCGGCCGTTCGTTCCGTTGATCTTCGGCGTACGGCCGAACTCGGAGCTCACGAGGACGAGCGTACGCTTGAGCATGCCGCGGTCCTGGAGATCGGTGATGAGGCGGGCGAAAGCCTGGTCGAAATTCGGGGCCTGACCGTCGAAGGCGCTCTTGATGTTCGAGTGGTGATCCCAGCCGCCGAAGGTGACGGAGACCATGCGGACGCCGGCCTCGACGAGGCGGCGGGCGAGGAGGAAGCGCTGACCGGCGGTGTTGCGGCCGTATTCATCGCGCAGCTTGTCGGATTCCTTGGAGAGGTCGAAGGCCTCGCGGGCCTTGGCGCTGCTCACGAGGCCGTAGGCGGCCTGCTGGAAGCTGTCCATGGCGCCGATGGCGTCGGACTTCTCGGTGGCGCGGAAATGTTCGTCGACGGCGGCGAGCATGCTGCGGCGACGGTCGAAACGCTGCGTGGTGACATCCTTCGGGGCGAGGAGGTCGCGGACGGCGAAACCCTTGTCGGCCGGGTCGCTACCGAGCGCGAACGGACCGAAGGCGCTGCTCATGTAGCCGGTGCCCTGGTCAGGGATGCTCTGGCTCGGGACGACGACGTAGGGCGGGAGGTTATTGCGGCTGCCCTGTTCGTGCGAGATGACCGAACCATAGCTCGGGAACTTAAGCGCCGGGCTCGGGCGGTAACCCGTGAACATGTTGTGCGTGCCGCGTTCGTGCGCCGCTTCACCGTGCGTCATCGAACGGACGACGGTCAGCTTGTTCATGATCTTCGCGATGTTGACGAACTTCTCGCCGACGTATTCGCCGGGGATGGAAGTCTTGATCGGCGTGTACGGACCGCGGTAATCAGGAGAGGCGAAAGGCTTCGGGTCCCACGACTCGTGCTGCGCCATGCCACCCGGAAGGTAGATGTGGATGACGGAGTCGGCCATCGCGTTGAAGGACTCGACGCTGGGGATCGCGGACGCCTTGAGGCGAAGCATGTTCGGGAGGCTCAGGCCGAGCGTACCGACCATGCCGATGTGCATGAAGTCGCGGCGACTTAAAGCGTTGAGAACGTCGGGGTGGTTTCCTTCACAATTGCGATGGAGTTTCATAGGTCTGTCAGGGGTTGTCTTTGAGACAGTTAGATGTCCGACAGGTTGCGAATAAATATATGCTTTTCCCCTATAAGGGAGACGGGAGGTTTATACGGCGTAATTCGCTCTTAAGTTATTTTTAAATGGCGTGATTCAGTCCTTAAATGAGCCAGCAAGCTGCCCCCTGTCGTCTTTCTGAGGTAACCATGCACAAAAAAGGCGGGGTGGCGCCCGCCCTTTCGGACCGAAAGTCAGCCGAAGCTTACTTGATCTCGCCGATGGCGATGTTGCGGTATTCGACCTTCATCTTGACGTTGCCGTGCACCTGAAGGCCGACCGGAGCGGCCATGGGGTAACCGGCGTCAACGTAGTGCGAGACCTGCTCGCCGTTGATCCACACGGTGTAGGTGTCGCCCTTGGCCTGGAGGCGGACCTTGTTCCACTCGCCGTTCTTCCAGAGGGTCGCGACCTTCGGAGCCCAGCCGGCTTCAGGATACTTGCCGACGTAGAACGCGCCGGTCATGTCTTTCTTGAGGGAGCGGGAGACGCCGATCTGCATCTGGATATCCTTCTTACCAGCTGCGTCCTTGCGGACCATGATACCGCTGTCGATCTCGCCGCTGAAGCGGACTTCGCACTCGATGACGACGTCCTGGTAGGACTTCTCGGTGTAGAGCATATTGCCCTTCTTGTAATCCTTGAAGGCGAGATCGTTGACGCCCGTGAGGACGCCGTCAGCGGCGGACCAGAAGGCGTCAGGGCCGGAGGTCTTCCAGCCGGCGAGGTCCTTGCCGTTGAAGGCGGACTCAAGTTTGACGTCGGCGGCAGAGGCCGAAACGACGAGGGCGGCGAGAGCCGCGAGGAGACGGAGGGAGGTCATGTTTTTAGGGGTTGGGGTAGGGATAGGGGTGGGGGCAGGAGATTCAACCCAAGAGCATGGCTGGAATCAGAAAACCATTTTCCGAAATCCATTTGCCACCTTCTAAACCTACCCCTACCCCTTCCCCTACCCCCACCCCTTAACCACCCCCATGCCCACCCTCCGCCTCCTCGCCCTCCTCTCCGTGTGCTCCCTCGCCCAAGCTGCCGAAGTGAAATATGAACTGCTGCCGAACTTCCTCGGCACGCCTCCCGGCAAGGCCCAGATCGGCAACGGCCACGGCGAGATCGCCGTCGACTCCGCCGGCTTCATTTACGTCAGCGTCCAAGAGAAGGACGCCGGCATCCAAGTCTACGGCAAGGACGGCAAGTACGTGAAGACCCTCGCGCTGCCCTCCTCCCTCCACGGCTTCACGGTCCGCAAGTCGGCCGAAGGCGAGTTCCTCTACGGCGCAGTGCTCGCTGAGCAGCGCTTCATCAAGGCTAAGCTCGACGGTACGGTCGTCATGGAAATCAAGTCCGACGCCTTCCCGGCAGACAAGGGTAAGACCAGCGACAAGGCGGGCAAATCCGTCAACGCCCTGAAGCTCACAAGCTGCGACGTGGCCCCGAACGGCGACATCTACATCGTCGACGGCTACGGCAAGAGCTGGGTCTTCGTCTTCGACAAGGACGGCAAGTTCAAGTCGGTCTTCGGCGGCCCCACGCAGGTCGTGGACGGCAAAGGCTTCGCCAACACCCACAAGGTCTTCGTCGACACCCGCTTCTCCCCGGCCCGCCTGCTCTGCCTCGACCGCGGCAATAACCGCATGTTCCACGTCGACCTCGACGGCGCCAACCCGCAGATGATCGCCAACACGGGCCTGCGTAATCCCTCGTCCGCCTCCTTCCATGGCGAACTGATGTGCGTCGCCGAGATCGCCGGCCGCGTCTCCGTCTGGAACAAGGAAGGCAAGATGGTCGCCGAACTCGGCTCCAACGCCAACACCGGCGCCAACGGCACGAAGAAGGAAACCAATACCCCTGGCGTGAAGCCCGCCGACTGGCGCGAAGGCGTCGTGACCTCGCCCCACGGCATCACCTTCGACAACGACGGCAACATCCTCGAGACCGAGTGGAATACCTTCGGTCGCGTGCTGCGCTGGAATCGCAAGTGACCCGCGCGTTGCGCCAGCTGGTCCTGACCTGGGGGGCCCTCGTGCTCCCCTTGTTCGTCTGCGCCCATAACGGCGAAGTCCTCCTCGCGCGCCTGACGATGCATGCCGATGGCGCGTGCTCGCTCAAGGTGACGGCGGACCTGGAGGCGAATTTCAACATCCGCGAGCGCGCCCAATTGGCGAAAGTCGCGGAAGGGCTCTTCACGGTCTCGACCGGCAGGGATCTCCTCCCCCTCACGGAGGCGGCGGGCTCTCCAGACTTCTCCTCGTCCACGAAACTCGAGACCGATTCGCCCTTCCAGCACACGGCGGATGAGCTCGCGAAGGACTACCGGCTCGAGAGCGCCGAGTGGCATTGGACACCCCAGCCGCGCAACTTCCTGCTGCGCCTGCCAGACGAAAGCCCGCACACGGTGCTACTCTGGCTGGTCGACGAAACGAGGCCCGGCGCCAAGGCCCGCTGGGTGATGATGGTCGCGGGCGATGAATCGCCGCTGATCCAAGCCCATGAGGCGAAAGATCACCTCGGCCTGCGCATGCTGATCCTCTGCGGAGCCACGATGCTCATCGTCGCGGCGGCCTTGGCGTTCGGCTTCCTCGGACTGCGCCGACTCCGGGCGAAATCCGCGGCCTAAGCCAGCGTCGCCTCGACGAAACCGGCCCGCGCCTCAAAGTGGGGGTTATGGCCGCTGTCGGGCAACGTGACGACGTCCGTTTGCGGGAAGTGCGCGCGGATTAGCGCGATGTCTTCATCGCGGATGTAATTCGATTTCCCGCCGCGCAGGAAACGCGTCGGGCCATTCCAAATTTCGCCGTCAGCCAGAGGATCACCGAGGATCTCGGGCAACGAACGCGTCAGCGCCTCGCGATTCACGGTCCATCGCCAGCGGCCTTCGGCATCTTGACCAAGGTTCGTCAGAATAAACTGACGCATGCCCCACTCGGGCACCTGCGCGGCGAGTTTCGCCTCGGCATCCTTGCGCGAGGTCACCGCGGAAAGATCGAGCGCGTTCATCGCGCCAAACTCGACGCGGACGCGGTCGGAATAGGCACGCGGAGCGATGTCCACGACCGTGAGGCGCGCGACGAGGTCGGGCCGGTCCATCACGAGACGCATCGCGGCCTTGCCGCCCATGCTGTGGCCGACGAGGTGCACAGGACCGAGTGCAAGTCCGTCCAACATCGCGATGACGTCGCCAGCTGACGCCGCATAGGAACAGTCGTCCGCCCAGGGCGATGACCCATGGTTTCGCAAATCGGGCGCCAGCACGCGGTGGCCGCGTTCGGCGAGCGCCACGCCGGCGGATTGCCAATTGCGCGACGAACCGAGCAGGCCGTGCAGCACCACGAGGGGCGTGCCGGCGCCGCCGATTTCACGGACGATCAATGGAAGCGGGACAGGCACGGGAAGAAAGCCACGGTGGAGGCGCCCCGCCCGAGGTCGAACCATTTTCCCGCCGAGGTCTTGAACAACGCCACCGGCACCCTATGAACATCGCATGCTCTCCCGCCTGCTCCCCCTGCTCGCCTGCGCCGCTTCGGCGTTCGCCTCCATCGAAGTCGTCAAAGCCCCCGGCGCCGAAGACCTGCACGAGCCCTTCAGCATCGCCTTCGACGCCCAGGGCGACGCTTACGGCGTCGAGTTCCAGCCCGCGAACCGAGTCTTCAAGCTGCACGGCGGCAAGATCGAGTATATCTCCGGCGTGAAGTGGAACAGCATGGGCAAGACGCCGAATCTCCCCGCACCCGCCAAGCGCCTCGACCTTGCGCCGGCCGTCTACGACGGCATGCACGACATCGCGATCGCGCCCGACGGCGCCATCTACCTCGCCGACAGTTTCCAGCACCGCATCGTCCGACTCGACCCGAAGACCCACGTCGCGACGCTCTTCGCCGGCACGGGCAAGGCCGGCTTCGCCGGCGACGGCGGCCCGGCCGAACTCGCGCAATTCAACATCACCATGTGCGGCACGCTCAGCCCTGACGGTGCGTTCATGACCATCGCCGATATCGGCAACCACCGCGTCCGCCGGATCGACCTCAAGACGCGGATCGTCACGACGCTCGCCGGCAACGGCAAGCGCGGCCTCCCGAAGGACGGCACGCCGGCACTGGAAGCCACGATGGGCGACGTGCGCGCGACCTGCGTGGCGCAAGACGGCACGGTCTACGCGCTCCTGCGCGGCGGCAACGCGCTCACCGCGATCAAGGACGGCAAGGTCACCGTGGTCGTGAACAAGGCCGGCAAGGCTGGTCCGGCGACCGATGGCTCGGCGGCCGACGCCACGATGCGCGGCCCGAAATACGTGACGATGGACGCCAAGGGCAACGTGCTGATCCTCGATACAGAGAACCACTGCCTCCGCCTCTACGATCCCGTCAAGCAGACCATCCGAACGATCGTCGGTAACGGCAAGAAGGGCGCGACGGTCGGCGCGGATTGGGCCGGCACGCAGCTCAACCGCCCGCACGGTGCCCGCATCGGACCGGATGGTCGCCTCTATGTGACCGATACCGAAAACAACCGAATCCTCGTCGGTCCGGCCCCTTAAGCGGGGTCAGGCCCGTCTGGCGGGGTTTTTGGGTTTGTCTCTTTCAGCAGGGGGCGGTTGGTTCTGGGGTCACATCCAGCCCAATGTCTTCGACCGGTTCCAACTCCTCTAGCCGCCCCTTCGGCCCCCGCGCTTTCGTGGGAGCCCATACGGCTTTGGTCACCCCCTTCCTCAATGGAGCGGTGGCCTGGGATGACCTGAAGAAGCTGGTCGAATTCCAGATCCAGAACGGCATCGACGGCCTGGTCGCCGTCGGCACCACCGGCGAATCCCCCACCCTCGACTACGACGAGCATATTGACGTCATCCGTAAGACGGTCGAGTTCGCCGCCGGCCGCGTCCCGGTCATGGCGGGCACGGGCTCCAACGCCACGACCGAAGCCCTCGACCTCACGAAGCGGGCCGACGAAGCCGGCGCCGACGCGTTCCTGCTCGTGGCCCCGTATTATAACAAGCCCAGCCAGGAAGGTCTCTTCCGTCACTTCGCCTTGCTCGCCGAATCCACCGCGAAGCCGATCATCCTGTATTCCATCCCGGGCCGCTGTGGCATCGAGATCACCGTCGAGACGACCCTGCGCCTCCGCCAGAAGTACCCGAACATCATCGGTATCAAGGAAGCCGGCGGTCAGGTCGAGAAGGCCGCGCGTCTCGTGCGCGAGTCCGATCCGGAATTCATCGTCCTCAGCGGCGACGACTCCCTGACCCTGCCCTTCGCCCAAGTCGGCGCCCAAGGCATCATCTCGGTCGCTTCGAACCTCATCCCCGGCCCGGTCGCCCAGCTCGCGAAACTCGCGCGCACGCAGCAGTTCGCCGAAGCCAAGGTCCTGCACGATAAGCTGGCCGACATCTTCAGGACGCTCTTCGTCGAACCGAACCCGGTGCCGGTGAAGCATTGCATGATGCGCGCCGGAATCATCCGCTCGGACGAAGTCCGCCTGCCCCTTTGCGAGATGTCCGAAGCCAACCGCCTTCTCGTCGAGAAGGTCGCCGACGCCACCCTCGCCTCCCTCCGATGAGCCAGCCCATCCGCATTCTCCTCAATGGTGCCAAGGGCCGCATGGGCCTCGCCATCGTCAACGTCGCCGCCTCCGAGAAGGCCGTCATCGCCGCCGGCGTCGACCAAGGCGACGACCTCGCCGCGCACATCGGTGCCGCCGACGTGGTCATCGACTTCTCCTTCCACTCCGCGACCCTCGCCGTCGCGCAGCTCTGCGCCCAGCACCAGAAGCCCCTCGTGATCGGCACCACGGGTCACACGGCTGAAGAGAAGGCCGCGATCACCGCTGCCATCAAGGGCCTCCCGGTCGTCTGGGCCGGAAATTACTCCGTCGGTGTCACGCTCCTCAACGCGCTGGTCCGCCAGGCCGCCCGCTCGCTTGCCGACGCCGGCCGCTGGGACGTCGAAGTGCTCGAGATGCACCACCACCTCAAGAAAGACGCGCCTTCCGGCACCGCCGAGACGCTCCTCAAGATCCTCCTCGAAGAGCGCCAGCTCGCCAAGGATGCCCTCAGGCACGGCCGCGACGGACTCGTCGGCGAACGCCCGCTCGATGAGATCGGCGTGCACGCCATCCGCGGCGGCGACGTCGTGGGCGACCACACCGTCCTCTTCGCCGCCGAAGGCGAACGCCTGGAACTCACGCACAAGGCTTCCAACCGCGAGATCTTCGCGCGTGGCGCCGTCCGCGCCGCCCGCTGGCTGAAGAGCCAGCCCGCCGGCCTGTACGGCATGGAAGATGTTCTCGGGCTGAAGTAACGGTCAGGGGGCAAGCTGGCACGGTGACACGTGGACAAGGGGACGATACCGTTACATGGTTGCATCGGGTAGGGGCGCGACTGCGTCGCGTCCGTTGGAGACCGAAGTCGGAAGTCATCGGGTCTTAGCTAAGCTCGGACACGCCCCCTTACGCCGATGCGAACGGACGCCACGCAGTGGCGCCCCTACCTCGTCTACCGCCCGAGCGCCGCTTTCACCAACTGATCGGCGGTCGCGCCGGCACCGAGTTTCGTGAGCGCGGTGCGCACGCCCTTGTCGGCGTCGACAGGCTTGAAGCCGAGCGCGATGAGCGCAGCCATGGCGTCAGAAGCCGGCGTGGGCTGGGCGGAGACGACGGAGGCGGCGGCCGCAGGCGCGGCACCGGTACCTTCGAGTCCGACCTTATCCTTAAGTTCCATGACGAGACGTTCGGCGGTCTTCTTGCCGATGCCCGGGCACTGGGAAAGTAACGCGACGTCCCCGCGTAGGATCGCGTCGCGCAGGATCGGCAACGCGAGACGGCTCAGGATGTTGAGCGCCATCTTGGGGCCGACGCCCGATACCTTCTCGACGAGGAGCTTGAAGAACTCACGTTCCTCGGCGACGGCGAAACCGTAGAGAGCCTGGCCGTCATCGCGGAAGACGTGATGGACGAGCAGGAAGACTTCCGCGCCGAGCTTCGGCAGGCGCTCAGCGGTCGTGACGGGCACATTGACCTCGTAGCCCACGCCCGACGACTCGATGACGACGCGCAAGACGCCGGCTTCGATGAGTTTGCCGCGGAGGGAGACGATCATGGCGAGATGAAAGCGGAAGCGGTCCGGGAGTCAGGCCCGAATCTCGATGATGAAGCCTTTGAGGTAGCGGCTCTCGGGGAAATTCAGTAGCACCGGGTGGTCGGCGGGCTGGGACGTACGTTCTAGGATCACGGCTTCGCGACGGGCATCCGAGGCGGCGTCTTCGATGACCTCGAGATACATCTCTTCCGAGACGCGGTGCGAACAGGAATAGGTCGCCAGGATGCCGCCCGGGGCGAGCAGGCGGAGGGCGCGGAGGTTGAGCTCCTTGTAACCGCGGAGGGCGCCGTCGACGGCGTCCTTGCTGCGGGCGAAGGGCGGCGGGTCGAGCACGATGAGGTCGAAGGAGGCTTCGCGGTGTTCCGTGAACCAATCGAAGACATTGGCGACCTCGAACGAGGCGCTGAGACCGTTGCGAACGGCCGCCGAGCGGGCGGCGGCGATGGCGTCCTCGGACTGGTCGAGGCCGAGCACGCTGGTGGCACCGGCCTTGGCGCAGGCGAGACCGAAGCCGCCCTGATTGCAGAAGGCGTCGAGCACACGGCGGCCCTTGGCGAGCTTCGCGACGTTCTGATGCTGGTCGAGCTGGTCGAGATAGGTGCCGGTCTTCTGGCCGCCCATGAGGTCGATGAGCACCTGCACGCCGCCGACTTCCATCCAGGTAGGCTCGAGCGGCTTGCCCGAGACCGTGCGGATTTCCTGGCGCAGGCCCTCGAGCTTGCGCGTGGAGGCGTCATTGCGGAGGACGATCTCGCGCGGTTGCAGCAGGCGCTGCAGCACGTCGATGATCGTGGCCAAGCGGCGGTCCATGCCGCAGGTCAGGGCTTGGATCGTGATCAGATCGTTATAGCGATCGACCACCAAGCCCGGCAGGCTGTCGGCCTCGGACCAGATCAGACGGCAGACCGACTTGCCTGCGCGGCGGTTGACGGAAGCCGTGACGAGTTCTTCGAGGAGCGGGCCATCGAGGGTGATCGGGCGGCGCGAGTAGCGGCGCCAGGCGATCTGCGACTTGCCGTTCCAGAGGCCGGCGCCGAGGCAACGGCCCTTGAGGTCGGTCAGTTCGACGCAATCGCCGTCGACCGGCGGTTCGCCGACGAATTCGACTTCGCCGAGGAAGGCCCAGGGATGTCCCCGGAGGGCGCGCACGGGACGTCCGGGGCGGATACGAATAGCTCTTAGCATGGATTAATTGACGGACCTCAGCTTCGGGATGACCCAAGCCGCGACCAGCACGGCAGGGATCCAGGCCGCGATCATCGGCGGCAGGGCGCCGCTCTCGCCAAAGGCGGCGCAGAACGAGGTGAGGAAGTAGAAGGTGAGGAAGAGGCCGAAGGTCTTGGCGACGCCCACCATCGGACTGATGCGGCCGGCGCCGACGGAGAACGGGATCGCGACGGCGACGACGATCAGGCAGATGACCGGCGCGGACATGATCGAATGATAACGCATCGCGTAAGCGGCGTTCTGGCCGCCGGGGTTCGCGCCGGCTTGTTCGACGAAGCGGGAGACCTCGCGCAGCGAAAGCTTGTCCGGATCCTTGGTCGAATAGAACATCACCTCGGGATCGTCATCGTAATCCGGTAGCGTGAGTTGCTTGAAGCGCGGCTGAGCCATGAGCGAGCCGGTCGCCGGATCAAAGCGCATATCCCGTCCATCGCGGAAGGTCCAGCGCCAGCGACCATCGCTCTGCTTGCTGAATTCGGCGAAGCGGGCCGTCACGCAACGGACTTCGCGATTTTTCTCGTCGAACGAATGGACGATGACCTCGAAGGCCTGGCCGGTGGAGAGACCGAGATTGGAAATGAGCCAGAGGCGACGAGCCTTCGCGTTCTCGAAGGAGACCGAGTAAGCCTGCCCTTTCGGGATGACCGTGCCGCCCTTGGACTTGAGCGCGGCGAACTGGGCTTCCTCGACGAGGCTATTCTGGGCTTCCAGCGCATCAGGCACCAGCACGGCGTTCAGGAGGGCCAGCAGCCCAGCCAGGAAGAGGCCAGCCGCCCAAAGCGGGGCCGTCAGGCGCCACATGCCGATGCCGGCCGCGCGGGCGGCGGAGATCTCGTGATTACGGTTCATCGTCGCGAGGACGAAGATCACCGAGATCAGCAAGGAGATCGGGATGAGCAGGGAGAGATTCCGGACCAAGCAGAGCAACAGGTAGGCGACGATGGTCCCCCAACCGGCACCGAGGTCGAGGAACTCAGGGATGCGGTTATACCCGTCCGAAAGCAGCATCAGGCCCACGAAACTTAGCAAAGCCAAGGCGAAGACCTTGGCCCATTCAGCGACAATATAGCGGTCCAGGATACGCACTGCCCGGAATGACAACAAGGGTCCGCTTGCCAGCAACCCCAAACCAAGCCCAAGTCCCCGTTTCCGCCGATTAAATGCGAGATTCCGCCACTAGGCAGAAGTCCCCACCGTTAGGGTTGAAACCTTCCCGCAGGCAGACTGTCTTATGCCTACCCCATGCCCCGGATCAGCCCCATCCTCGCCGCGCTCGTCGTCGCCCTGCCGGCCTTCGCCGCAAAGGTGGACTACAACGAGGACGTCCGCCCGATCCTTTCGGAAAATTGCTTCTACTGTCACGGCCCCGACGGCAATAAGCGTAAGGCCAAACTCCGCCTCGATGTCCGCGAGGACGCGCTCGCGCACAAGGCCTTCGTGCCCGGCGACGCCGAGGCGAGCGAACTGGTGAAGCGCCTCTTCTCCACGGACTCAGAAGAGGTCATGCCGCCGCCGGATTCCCATCGCACGATCAGCGCCGCCCAGAAAGAGATCCTCAAACGCTGGATCACCGAAGGCGCCGAATATAAAGCCCACTGGGCCTACACCACGCCCGTCCGCCCCGCCCTGCCGGCCAACGGCGAATCCAACCCCGTCGACGCCTTCGTGGTCGAGAAGCTGACCAAGGCCGGCCTAAAACTCTCGCCGGAAGCCCCCAAAGCCACGCTCCTCCGCCGCTTGTCGCTTGATCTCACCGGCCTGCCGCCCACGCCCGAGGAGACCGCCGCGTTCCTCGCCGATGCGAGTCCGGACGCCTACGGCAAGCAGGTCGATCGCCTCATGGCTTCGCCGCACTATGGCGAACGCATGGTATTGCCGTGGCTCGACGCCTCGCGTTATGCGGACAGCAACGGCTTCCAGCAGGACGGCGACACGTTCCAATGGATCTGGCGCGACTGGTTGGTGAAGAACCTCAATGCCGACAAGCCGTTCGACCAGCTCAGCACCGAGATGCTCGCGGGCGACCTGCTCCCGAACGCGACGCTCGACCAGAAGATAGCCACGGCCTTCAACCGTAACCACATCCTCAACGGCGAAGGCGGTAACATCGCCGAGGAACAGCGCTACGTCAGCCTCTTCGACCGCGTCGAGAGCACGACGACCACCTGGCTCGGGCTCACGGTCGCCTGTGCGCAGTGCCACGACCACAAGTACGACCCGATCACGCAAAAGGACTACTACCAGTGGATGGACGCTTTCAACCACGTGAAGGAACGCGGCACCCCGAGCGGAGGCCAGACGCAGACCGGCGGCCGTAGCCGCTTCCGCCTCGACACCACCGTCGTCGAAGCGCCCTCGCCCGAGCAGGCCGCCGAGCTCGCCAAGCTCCAGGCCGACTTCGACGCGCTGAATAAGGATTTCTTCCCCCTGCAGACCAAGGCCTTCGAAGCCTGGCTCGCCAAGCCGACCAAGGACAAGGGGATGCTGCCCAAGGAACTCGAGGCTCTCCTTGCTCCTGACAAGAAGCGCGTCGCGGCGGAGACGAAGAAACTCCGCGAGCACTACAACAAGAACGTCTTCACCGAGGACCGGAAGAAGATCGCTGCGATGAAGCAGCTCGATCGCGCGAAGCAGCTGCTCGACGGCTACCGCGGCGATGTCCTGCCGCGCGTGATGGTGATGGCCGACGACCAGCCGCGCGAAACCAATATCCTCGACCGCGGCGCCTACCTCTCGAAGAAAGAGAAGGTCACCTTCGACGCTCCTGGCTTCCTCCCCCCGCTCCCGAAGGACGCGCCGAAGAATCGCCTCGGCCTCGCGCAGTGGCTCTTCCGTCCCGAACACCCGTTGACCGCCCGCGTGCAGGTCAACCGCCAGTGGCAGGAACTGTTCGGCAAGGGCATCGTGCGCACCTCGGAAGACCTTGGCGTGCAGAGCGACCGCCCCACTCACCAAGAACTGCTCGATTGGCTCTCGGTCGAATTCCGCGAGTCCGGCTGGAAGATCAAGGCGCTCCAGAAGATCATCCTGACGAGCAAGACCTACCGGCAGTCCAGCCACGTCACGAAGGAGCAGCTGCAGAAAGACCCGGAGAACAAGCTCCTCTCGCACGCCCCGCGCCTGCGCCTGCCCTCGATGGTGCTCCGCGACGTCGCCCTGCGTTCCAGCGGTCTGCTCAACGCCCAGGTCGGCGGCGTGCCGGTCTACCCTTATCTGCCCGACAGCCCTTGGGAAAGCCTCGCGATCACGAAGGAGCGCGACTTCACCTACCCGCAGTCGAAAGGCGCCGACCTCTATCGTCGTTCGCTCTACACGTTCTGGCGCCGCACGATCGCCCCGGTGAACATGTTCGACATCTCGGCCCGCCAGACCTGCCGCGTGCGCACCGCGGTGACGTCCTCGCCGCTGCATGCGCTCACGATGCTCAACGACCCGACCTGGGTCGAAGCCGCCCGCGTGCTCGCCCAACGCGTGACCAAGGAGCAGCCGACGGACGAAGCCCGCCTCGCGCGCGCCTTCGCCCTCGTGCTCGGCCGTGAACCCTCCGGCAGGGAACCCGCCCTCATCGCCAAGATGCTCGCCAACCAGCGCGCGGTCTATGCCGCCGACGCCAAGGCCGCGGAAGCCCTGCTCCTGATCGGCGAAAGCAAGCGCGACGCGACGCTCCCCGTCGCCGAACACGCCGCCCTCACCGCGACCTGCCTCGCCCTCTACAACCTCGACGCCGCCATCACCCGCGACTGACCCCATGGACTTCGAACTCTCTCCCTCCGAATGGCGCTCGCGACTCACGCGACGCAGCTTCCTCAGCGCCGGCGTGCAAGGTATCGGCGCCGTCGCCCTCGGCTCCCTCCTCGCCCGCGATGCCAAGGGCGCAGGCAACCCCATCGGCGGGCTGCCTGGCCTGCCGCACTTCGCCCCCAAGGCCAAGCGCATGATCTGCCTCTGGCAGGGCGGAGGACCTTCGCACGTCGACCTCTTCGACCATAAACCGCTGCTCGAAAAGATGGCCGGTCAGGAAATCCCCGCCAGCGTGCGCGGCGACACCCGTCTCTCCTCGATGTCGAGCGGCTACGCGAAGTACAACTGCGTCGGCGCGATCAAGCCCTTCAAGAAATGGGGCTCCAGCGGCATCGAGATGAGCGAGATGCTCCCGTACACGGGTGCGATCGCCGACGAGCTCTGCGTCGTGCGCTCGATGAACACCGAGGCGGTGAACCACGCCCCCGGCGTGACGTTCTTCATGACCGGCTCGCAGATTCCCGGCCGTCCTTCGATGGGCGCGTGGCTCTCCTACGGGCTCGGTACGATGAACGAGGATCTCCCTTCGTACGTCGTGATGACGTCTTCCGACGCCGCCAAGACCTGCGGTCAGCTCTTCTTCGAGCACTACTGGTCCAACGGTTTCCTGCCCGGCAAACATCAGGGCGTCCGCTTCCGCGGCGTCGGCGACCCGGTGCCGTACGTCGGCAATCCGGCTGGTGTCAGCCGCGAGGCGCGTCGCACGATGCTCGACGACATGCAGGCGCTCAACCGCGAGCACCTCGGCCAGGTCGGCGACCCCGAGATCGACACGCGTATCTCGCAATACGAGATGGCCTTCCGCATGCAGGCCTCCGTGCCCGACCTGCTCGACTTCAAGAACGAGCCGAAGTCGGTCCTCGAGATGTATGGTCCCGACGTCCTCAAGCCCGGCACCTTCGCCAACAACTGCCTCATCGCCCGCCGCCTCGCCGAGCGCGGCGTCCGTTTCACGCAGCTGATGCATTCCGGCTGGGACCAGCATAACAACCTTACCACCGGCCAGCTCGCGCAGCAGTGCCTCGACACCGACCAGGCGAGCGCGGCGCTCGTCAAGGATCTCAAGCAACGCGGCCTCCTCGACGACACCCTCGTCGTCTGGGGCGGCGAATTCGGGCGCACCCCGTTCGGCCAGAACCAGCAGGGCCAGGGCTTCAAGGGTCGCGACCACTTCGGCCGCGCCTACTCGTGGTGGCTCGCCGGCGGCGGCGTGAAGCCGGGCTACGTCCATGGCGCAACCGATGAGTTCGGCTGGAACATCACCCAGGACCGGGTCCACATCCACGACATGCAGGCCACCCTGATGCACCTCTTCGGGATCAACCACGAAGGCCTGCTCTTCCGCTATCAGGGCCGCCAATTCCGCCTGACCGACGTCGAAGGCCACGTGGTGAAGGGTATCCTGAAACACGCCTGAACGAGGAAAGAGGCAGAGAAAGGGGCAAAGTCGGCATTTCGCCCGCTTTTCCCCTTGCTCCCGCCCCTTCCACCCCTTTTCTCCAAACTTCCACCCACCTTACGGCCATGACCCAGCACAACAGTTTCAAGTCCAGCGCCTCCTCCTCCGGAGCGAAGCGTAACGTCCTCAAGCGCTTCGAACGCGTGGAACTGCTCAAGAAGCGCGGCACCGTCAAGGACCTGAAGCGCGTGACCAAGCTTCCGAAGACCAAGCCCGAAGCCTAAGTCCGGGTCTCGCTCCTTTGCGAAAAAACCCGCCCGGACTTCCGGGTGGGTTTTTTGCTTTTAGGAGCCCAAACCCACGCTCGCCAGCCCTTCCCTCCCTTCCCACCATCCGCACTTCGCCCGCCATGGAATCCCCCCGGCAGAAATACCGCCCTTTCGAGACCGTCCGCCTCCCGGATCGCCGATGGCCAGACGCGCGTATTGAGAAGGCCCCCCGCTGGTGCTCGGTCGACCTCCGCGACGGCAACCAGGCCCTGGCCATCCCGATGAACGTGCCGGAGAAGCACGAGCTCTTCCAGACCCTCTGCCGCATTGGCTTCAAGGAAATCGAGATCGGTTTCCCATCAGCCTCAGACACGGAGTTCGCCTTTGCACGCGAGCTCATCGAAAAGGACCTCATTCCCGAGGACGTCTCGGTGCAGGTGCTCGTCCAGGCTCGCGAACACCTCATCCGCCGCACGATCGATTCCCTCAAGGGAGCCCGTCGCGCGATCGTCCATCTCTACACGCCGACCAACCCGGCCCAGCGTGAGATCGTCTTCAACCTCTCGAAGGCGCAAGTCCTCGAGATGGCCGTCACCGGCACCAAGCTCATCCGCGAGCTCACCGACTCCCTGCCCGACACGCAGTGGCAGCTGGAGTTCAGTCCGGAGACGTTCGTGCTCACCGAGCCCGACTACTCCCTCGAAGTCTGCGAAGCGGTCGCCAAGGCCTGGGGTGCTTCGGCCCAGCGTAAGATCATCCTCAATCTCCCGCTCACCGTCGAAGCCGGCACGCCGAATACGCATGCCGACCAGATCGAGTGGTTCTGCCGTCATCTCAGCAACCGCGAGATGGCCATCGTCTCCCTGCACACGCATAACGACCGCGGCACCGGCATCGCCGCCACCGAGCTGGGCCTCATGGCCGGCGCGGACCGCGTGGAAGGCACGCTCTTCGGCAACGGCGAGCGCACGGGTAACCTCGATATCGTCACCGTCGCGCTGAACATGTTCTCGCACGGCATCGACCCGCACCTCGACTTCCGTAACCTGGGCGCCATCCGCGAGGTCTACGAGCGCGTGACCCGCATGAACGTGCACGACCGCCACCCTTACGGCGGCGACCTCGTCTTCACGGCCGTCTCAGGCTCCCACCAGGACGCCATCGAGAAAGGCATGGATCGCCGAGGGAAGATCGGCCACGACGCGCTTTGGGACGTCCCCTACCTCACCATCGACCCGATGGACATCGGCCGTTCGTATGAGGCCATCATCCGCATCAACTCCCAGAGCGGCAAGGGCGGCGTCGCCTACGTCCTCGACCGCGAGTTCGGCTTCGACCTCCCGAAGCTGATGCATCCGGAAGTCGGCAACCTCATCGGCAAGCATGCCGACCAGCTCAGCAAGGAACTCTCGCCCGCCGAGATCCACGACTGCTTCCGCCTGAACTTCGTCAATGTCTCCTCCCCGCTCGAACTCATCTCGTTCAGCTCCGCGCCCGTCAACAATCAGACCGTACGCTGCGAAGCCGAGGTCCGTCACGCCGGCAAGACCCTCACCCTCACCGGCGAAGGCAACGGCCCGATCAGCGCGCTCGTGCACGCCCTCGACTCCAGGGGCTGGGCGAACTTCTCCCTCAAGGATTACCGCTCGCATGCCTTGACCGCTGGCTCGGAATCTTCCGCCGCCGCCTACGTCTCCCTCCAGTCCAAGGACGGCCGTACCGTCTGGGGTTGCGGCGTCGACGCGAACATCGAGCTCGCCGGCCTCAAGGCCCTCGTCAGCGCAGCGAATCGGCTGGGCTGAAACCCAGCCAGGGGACACGTGGGCAAGGTGACACGGTGACAAGGGGAGATGCGTGCGCACGGAGGACTGAATCGAGGACAGCGTAGAGGTCTGAGTGGAGGACTGAATGGATTCGATGCATCGAGGCAGCATAGGAAAGCACCACGTGCGATCCTAGCGTATTTACTTCGGGTGGCGGCCCCAGGTTACAGATAGCGGGAAACCATTCTCGGGTCTCAGGTCTCGGCCATCGGGACTCAGGTTCGGGTCTTCAGGTTCAGGACCAGGTCCCCGGCCTGAAACCCGCCACCTGAAATGGTTCACCCCAACCGCCAACCGCTAACCGCCAGCCGCTATTACCTTTTTTGCCCTTGCCTCCCGCCCAAATACATTCAATCTATTGAATATGTCAAAAGCCCAGCCGCTTGATCCGAAGGTCCTCCGCCACTGCGCGGGAGCGCTGCGTACGCTTTCCCACCCGGACCGCCTCCGCATCGTCGAGGCCCTCGAAAACGGCCCGCTGGATGTCTCCGAGCTCACCGCGCGCCTCCGCCGTCCGCAGGCGACGGTCAGCCAGCACCTGATGCGCCTCCGCGCCCACGGACTGGTGGCCGCCGAACGCACCGGCCGCGTCGCCCGCTACCGCGTGGCCCATGCGGGCTGCCTTTCCATCCTCGGCTGCATCCGCTCCCAATTCTCCAGATAATCCTATGACCCCCTCCCCCAAGATCCTCATCGTCGGCGGCGTCGCCGGCGGCGCCTCGGCTGCAACGCGCGCCCGTCGTCTGAACGAACAGGCCCGCATCATCATGCTCGAGAAGGACGGCTTCGTCTCCTTCGCCAACTGCGGCCTGCCCTACCACCTCGGCGGCGTCATCCAGGACCGCGCCAAGCTCCTCGTGGCCAAGCCCGAGATGTTCAAGAAGCGCTTCAACATCGAGGTCCGCGTGCGCCATGAAGCCCTGTCCATCGACCGCGCCAAGAAGACCGTGCGGATCCGCGACCACGCCGCGGGCACGGAATACGACGAGTCCTACGACAAGCTGATCCTCGCCCCCGGCGCCGCCCCGCTCATCCCCGACGTCCCGGGCGTCCGCGCCCAGGGCGTGCATTCGCTCCGCAACATCGAGGACATGGACCGCATCCTCGCCCAGCTGCCTTCGGTGAAGAAGGTCGCGGTGGTCGGCGCGGGCTTCATCGGTCTCGAGGTCGCCGAACAGCTCAAGGAACGCGGACTGCACGTCACCCTCATCGAGAAGGTCGGCCAGGTGCTGCCTCCGCTCGACGCCGAGATGGCCGAGCCGCTCCGCCGCGAACTCCTCCGGCATGGCATCCGCCTGATCTCCGGATCGGGCTTCAGCGCCATCCGCGAAGCCGCCGGTAAGGCCACGGGCGTCGTGCTCGAGAACGGTGTCACCGTCGAAGCCGACCTGATCATCCTCGGCCTCGGCGTCCGTCCCTACAACCAGCTCGCGGTCGCCGCCGGACTCGGCGTCGGCCCCACGGGCGGCATTCTCACCGACGAATACCAGCGCACTGCCGACCTCGATATCTATGCCGTCGGCGACGCCGCGGAATATCGCCTCGGACCCACCGGCCTGCGCGGACGAGTTCCGCTGGCGGGCATCGCCAACCGTACCGGCCGCCTCGTCGGCGAACACGCCGCGACGGGCAAGTCCGCCACGGCTCCGGCTGCTTGGGGCACCGCGATCATCAAGGTCTTCGGCCTCGGCGCAGGTATTGCCGGCGATTCGCTGAAGTCCGCCCTCAAGCGCGGCCTCTCGGCCCGCGCGGTCCATATCACCGCCAACCATCACGCCGGCTATTACCCCGGTGCGAAGTCGATGACCCTTAAGCTCGTCTATGAAGCCGGCACGGGCCGTATCCTCGGCGCCCAGGCGGTCGGCGCAGCGGGCATCGACAAACGTCTCGATGTCGTGGCCTCGTTCCTCCACTTCGGCGGCACCGTGCGCGACCTCGCGCAGGTCGACCTCGCCTATGCCCCGCCCTTCGGTTCGGCCAAGGATCCGCTGCACATGGCCGCCTTCGCGGCGATGAACGACCTCGATGGCCTCGCCCCGATCATCCAACCCGACGTCGATCTGACCTTCTATCAGGTGGTCGACCTCCGCGATGCCGACGAGTGCGCCGAGCTCAAGCTCATCGGCGCCGAGCATGCCCGCAATATCCCGCTCAACACCCTGCGCGATCGCCTCGGCGAACTCGACAAGTCCAAGCGCACCGCCGTCGTCTGCCACAGCGGCCTCCGCGCCCACGTGGGCACGCGCCTCCTCCGCGAGCATGGCTTCGACGCCTTCAACGTCAGCGGTGCGACCTACGTCCGCGACCTCGCCCTCAGCCGTCCGCTCGACATCGCGCCGGCCGCCAGCTCCTGCGGGACCGTCAAGGCCTGCGGTGCTCCGGGCGCGATCGCCACGGACAGCCATGACGAACTCCACCCGCTGAACGTGATGGCCCAAGCCGGCGCGGGTGCGCTGTTGCTCGACGTCCGTTCGCCCGGTGAATTCCGCTCCGGGCGCGTCCAAGGTGCGATCAACCTGCCCCTCGAGAACGTCACCGCCGAATCCGTGCGCGCCCTGCTCGTCGGCAACGACCAGAAGACCGTCGTGCTCCTCTGCGCTTCCGGAGGCCGGGCTCGTACCGCCGCCAAGAAGCTCGGCGCCAGCGGCCTCAAGACCCTCGTCGTCCAGGGCGGCACGAATTCCTGCCAGCAAGCCGGACTCCCCATGGACAAGGATGCCGGCGGCATGATCTCCGTCGAACGCCAGGTCCGCATCGCCGCGGGCGCCATGGTCTTCACCGGCGTCATGCTCGGCACCTTCGTCCACCCGGGCTTCTACGGCCTCAGCGGCTTCGTAGGCGCCGGCCTGATCTTCGCCGGCGTCACGGACTGGTGCGGCATGGGACTGCTGATCGCCAAGGCGCCGTGGAATAGGTGATGGCATAGGGGACACGTGGGCACGGTGACACGCTGACAAGGGGAGATGCAATGGGTAGGGTCGAGCATCCCTGCTCGACCGCGGCCGAGCAAGGATGCTCGGCCCTACCTAAGATACACCGCAGCATCCTATCCGGTTTCCGGTCTCCCCTTGAGATGTGCCCCCAGGCCCACGTGTCACCGTGCCCACATGCCCCGGCGAAGGCTTTGCCTTCGCTCGACTTTCCGTCCCGGACCGGTAGAACTCCCTCATGTCCAAAAAGCCTGCCAAGCCGACCAGCTACCCTGAATTCCTGAAGGACCTGCTCGAGGCGAAGTCCCCGACGGGCCACGAGTTCGCGGCCCAGAAGGTCATCGACGACCACGTGGAGAAGTCGGCCGACAAATATTCGAAGGACGCGCTCGGCAACCGTATCGCCGAGCTCAAGG
>SXGQ01826467.1_pt1 | contig 32995 bp, 22 predicted proteins | sample 3178371 | NCBI WGS metagenome assembly SXGQ01 (sample SAMN11356859, study PRJNA531348) | freshwater metagenome | isolation source: freshwater sample F1-20 | place: China: Fuxian Lake, Yuxi | collected 2017-12-25
ACCTTTATATATTGAGGATTTCTTGGATAAAGGAATTAAGATGTTACTAGAAGGTAATGGTCAAGATTTTGTTGAGTGGTATTATGAATACTTGGAAAAGATTTATAATAAACAAATTCCACTTATGAAAATCGCGCAAAGAGCAAAGGTTAAGTTGTCTATGGATGATTATAAAAAACGTTCAAAAGAAAAGACGAAGGCTGGGAATGAAATGTCACGTATGGCACACATTGAACTTGCAATTCGTGATGGTATTGCCGTAAATCTTGGGGATGTGATTATGTATGTTAATAATGGTGTTAAAGCATCTCACGGAGATGTTCAAAAAGTGAACAGACCAAAAACGGGATGGAAACAAGACCATATAGACACATACTTTAATAATTATGGTAAGGTTTTAGATAATAGTATGGAATCATTTATACAGTTAAACTGTTACCGTTTGAATCCGACAGAAATTGAAACAAATCCTGAAATGATTGGTGATTATAATGTTCCAAGAGCTGTGGTAACATTTAACAAACGTATTGAACCTTTGTTAATTGTGTTCGGTGAAGAGGTTAGAAATAATCTAATTGTTGATGACCCAAGTAAAAGAGGTATCTTCACAAAGGAACAATGTAAGTTGATAAATGGAGTTCCATTTGAACCTGCCGACCAAGATAGTATTGATGACTTGTTAACAATTACTGAACAAGAAAAAATATATTGGGAAAAACGAGGAATTAACCCTGAATATATCTATGAATTGGCTGAAGAAGGATGGGAAGAAATGGTCTAAGATTGTTTCAACCCATCTGACGATAGTATATACCAATTACCTACAGCAAATACTAGCTCAACACTTGCACCATTCTCAAGTTCCATTTCGTCAAATTGTTCATCAATTTTACCAAAATCAGGTAATAAAAGTACTCGTGTGAGTGCCTTTATTGTTATACGGTCATTTCTTGTTGAGTTTAATTTTATTTTAGAAAACCCAATACCTTTTACAATTATCACACTTTCACCTGAACAATCATAGTATGGTTCAGACACTAATGATACTTCAGAACTTGTAATAATTTGACCGTTAATAACTCGGTCAATTGGTCTTGTTTTAATAATTGGCATAAATTAGATTACATAAATCTGACGAGGCGCGGCTCTGAATTTCAGCGACTTATTAAGATTTTCAGCAATTTGTGCTTCTCTTTCCATAACCTTTTCAGGTTTTAATCTTGTAAGTCTACCATCAGTTCCAATCAACTCATCAATAAGTTTAGTTTTTTCATCTTTAGCCTCAGTGGCTAATGATGTATAATCTAAAGTTAATTCAGAATCTGGAGTTTTCAAGTTTCCACTGTATTTTCCTCGCACTCTTGCTAAAGTTTCTTTACAATATGCCACAAACCATCTTCTAACCCATTGTCTTGATGGGTTGTTTAGGTCATCCCAAGTAAGTTCATCATATGGGACATCATTAGGTGTTCTGATAATATCAGGGTTTGCCTTTAGACATGCGTTCTTATCATCAGGACCAACATCATAATACCAATACCATACTCTACCACCCGCAAAGTTTGAGCTGCCGAAGTCAAACTTACCGCCAGGAGTATTCATCAAATGAACGGCTTTTTTACCATCAGGTAATGCGGTTATACGGTATGTGAGTTCTGATGCAATAATACGTCTTTGTATATTAATTTCTTGCATTCTTAATAACATATCAAATGCGGGCATTAAAAAGTAAGAACCACTATACCCTAATTGTGCATACCCACCAGGACCTCCAATACCAGGTCCTCCCATGCTACCAAAAGACCAAGGGTCAAATAAAACATTAGTTAATGTTGATGGAGTAAACCAAAGTAATTCATTAATTTCACGACCAGCAGGGACTTCATAAATTTGTTGACCTCTAACTAACTCAATGTAATCTTTTTTTAATTCCCATTGACCTCCTGCCTGTAATCCAACTATTTTAGAATATGCATAAGTATATCTATCTTCATAATCCAAACTACGAGTGACAAATGCCCTTGATAAAGATTGTTGGTCTAAATTTAGATTATATAATGCCGACCACTGTGATTCAGTAAGCCAATCCTGAATGTATTGTGAATAGTCATCTATGGAGAACTCAAGTAGAGTATCCATTTGTTCGTCTTCTAATTCAATCCCTCTTAATGGGGCACCAAGTAAGTGTCTTACTTTTTTGAATAGTTTATCTCTTTCAGGTTGTGATATTTTAGACATTGCGTTTATTTTATAAATATCAATATCTAATTGAATTATTTATATTTTGAGCAATCTTCTAAATCAAGTGGTTCATCGGTTGAAAAACTGTGAATTAATGCTCCCACTGGAAATACATAGTTCCCACTTGATACATCTAATCCTGTATTTTTAAAAATTAAAACAACTTTATCAACAACATTTACAAATACAAATAACGGAACTTTATATAATTGAACAGACGAACTTCCTAAAATTTTTATATTACCCTCACCCTCGACAATCCTTGTAAATGGTTTAACTTGAGCTTCTTTTGTTCCGTCTTCTAAATCAATTGTACAATCTGTTCCGAACGCATCTTTTTTAAGACCCAACCCTGAAGTTAATTTACAGACGTTCTCACCAAGATTCCTATCAATAATTTGTTTAGTTGCAGTTTCATTTCGTTTACCAATACAGTCCGAATATGTTAATATTCTCCCAATCTTTTTATTTATTTCAGTATTAGGGTTAAAGACTGTTTGTCTTAAAGAATCTAATGCGGTAAAAAATGTCTCCAAATTAAGTAGGTTCTCCTCATAGGTTCCGCCAAATTTAACACTTTCTTTACCGACAGATGTTAGATAAGCGTTAACGTATTTAACTAACAAACAAAGTGCGGTGTATGATGAAGTTAAATTATTTAACAAAGACCTAACTGTTTCTCCTTTAGATTTACGATATACTCCACTCATATGAGTTTTGGTCTCATTGTGCCAGTTATTTGGAAATTGTTTTTTAAGTAAATTACTAATGTTTGAAACAACAATTGATTTAAGAGTTTTTTTACCACCTTTAATTTCTTGAGGGGTTAACTTATGTTGGAAAATTGTTGATTTAATTACCCCCAATTCTGAAGAACTACATCCTTCAGTAACGGGAATATCCAATAATGATGAGTCATCTTGTTCTAATAACATTTCACTAACAAGTGATTCATTTATCTTGGTATCAACTTTCATTTTGTATAATTGCTCAACAAAGTCCCAATTAATAACATTCCAAAAGTTTTTAACGTATTCGTCTCTTTTATTTTTGTATTTCAAATAATAGGCATGTTCCCATAAATCCAATCCCAAGATAGGATAACCACCACCTTTAAAGTCGTTCATTAATGGATTGTCTTGATTTGGACTTGATACAATTTTTAATTTATTTTGACTTGTTACAACTAACCATACCCATCCTGAACCAAATCTTTCTTTGGCAACCTCATTAAATTTTTTCTTAAAAGACGAAAAATCGCCAAAATCTTTATCAATTCTTGCGGAAACTAATCTTTTTGGTTTTTGTGGTTTTGGAGATAACATTTTCCAAAACAATGCGTGATTATAGGCTCCACCTGCGTTGTTCCTAACATCCTTACTAAACTTAGTGATTGACTGAACAATTTGTTCCAAATCTAAATCACCGAATTTTTTCTTACTTAATGCTGCGTTTAATTTGTCAACATAACCCTTATAATGTTTATTATAATGAACATTCATTGTTTCAGGGTCGATAAAGGATTTTAATGATGAGTAAGAGTAAGGTAGTTTTTCAATACCAATTTTTTTCATCTCGGTCAATAAGAAGGTTTCATTGATGTTTTGAACTCCCTCTTTAATTTCAGATTCTATTAATTGAATCTTGTTCTCAATAGATTTCATACAGGACTAATTTATAGTATATAAATAATCCTTTTTTTTAATTTTTCAATGAATTAATAGAATTCATAACTTCGTAAGCCATATCAGTTTTATCCATATTGTCCCCCATCACTGTCTCAAAGATATTTTTCTTACGAATTAAAATGTCATAAATAATTCCTTCAATTGTATTTTCAAAGATTGGGTAATAAACTGATACGCAATTTTTTTGTCCATACCTATATGCTCTATCCTCAGCTTGTGAATGGTCTGATGGTAAAAATGACAAGTCATTCATGATTACTGCTTCACCTGCAGTTAAGGTTAATCCCACGCCAGCGGCTTTAATATTACCACAAAATACCATAACTTTTTCATCTTCTTGGAAATCGTCAACGGCCTTTTGTCTTGCAGGTTTAGTTGTTGTACCATCTAAATAAACAGCCTTTTTACCAAAATGTTCGTAAATTTTTCTTAATGGTTCAGTAAAGTTACTGAATATTATAACTTTTTTACCCTGTTCGATAATGTTTTCTGCAATCTCAATTGTATGGGGAACTTTTTCTTCGGCAATTACTTGTCTAACTTTGGTTAATTTAGTAAACTGAACAGATACTGAATTTGATTCATTTTGTTTATTATACCAATCATAATATTCCCCCATTAATTCTTCATAAAATCGTGAATATAATCTCAAGTAAATTGGTGTAATAATTTTATCAGGTAAATCTAATACGTCAGTTTTTAATCTTCTTAAAACTTGTTTTGAAATCCTGTCTCGTAGTTCTTCTAAGTTCGACGCCCCTTGAACGTTCCAAATCTTTCTTCCCTTACCAACACTAAATTGATACCCTTCACAATAACGAATAACATATGCCATCCAATTCTGAGCGACGGGACTATCAATAATCTTTAAAAGATTATAATAATTAATTGGCCGAGATGTAATTGGTGTTCCTGTTAATAACCATATTTTTTTAACTTTTTCAGTAATATCGTTAATTAATTTTGTTCTTTGAGCCTGAACATTACTAATGTAATGAGCTTCATCAATAATAATCAAATCAAACTTTGATTTAAGAATTAATGAATTTTCCTTGTCTTTAGTGTCGTGAAAATTTTTGATAATGTCATAGTTTGATATTACAAAATCTGCATCTTCATATTTTTTACCATCACAAATATATATGGGTCTATCTGAGTAATTTCTAATTTCCCTTTCCCAATTTAACTTCAAAGATGCGGGACAAATTATTAATATTTTTTTAGCACCACTTTCTAAAGCGGCAATGATAGTTGATGTTGTTTTACCCAACCCCATATCATCAGCCAAAACAAACTTATCATATGCTAAAAGTTTTTCAATTGCTTCTTTTTGGTGGGATAATGGAGGTCGGTTTGAATATTTTGAATAATCAACATTAACTTCATTTACCTTTTGTTCTTTAATAATTGCAACTTTTGGAACCCAAAAATCGTGACAGGTTTCACCACTAAATATTTTTCCCCAAATATGATAAGATTTATCTTTTTCTGCCAACAATTTTTCAACATAAATTTTTTCAGGTTCGGAAATGAAAGGATTACTTTCCACCAATTTTTTGGCAAAATAGTTATCAATTTCAACCCATTTTTTAGCGACCTTTGGTTCTTTATTGTGGAAATTTAAAATATATTCAGATTGAGCTCTTGTGGGGTAAAACTTTTTATTAACGGATTGTTGTTGTTTTAACCTTAATATATAATTGTTTGCACCCGAATAATTCTGAAGAATTTCAAGCGCCTCAACTTCTTTTATTTTAACCGAATTTTCTATGACAATCAGTTTTGATTAAAGATAACACAAAATTAGATATTTATCAATAACTGTATAACTATGGCTAATAATAAAGTTCCAATAACAAGGTTAGGTAAATTTTTTGGAGAATCTGATTTTGATTTAGAATTAGATATGGGAAAAGAATGGCTTCACGGTGATATGAATTTCACTTGTGTGTTGTATAAAGTTGATAGATATAGAACAAATACTGACGATGTTTACGGTGAAACTGTTGAAGACGGAATTAAATTCCATCCACCGATTGAATTCAAAGCGTATGTTAAAATTTTGGGGACTGAAAACAAATATTTGGGAACTTCTAAAATTGAACAACTTGAGCCAGGAACAATGCAATTAAGCGTATATATTAGGGATTTAGAAGAAATGGGGGTTGATATTGAATACGGTGATTATGTTGGTTATTATGAAAGAGAAAATCGTATTAGATATTACAGTGTAACAAATGATGGTAGGGTTACTTCGGATAACAAACACAATTACGGAGGATACAAACCTTATTATAGAACAATAATGTGTGCTCCTGTTACTAATAACGAATTTAGAGGACTATAAAATGGCATTTCCAAAGCAAATTAAAAAGAATATTGATTTAATCCCAAACAAAGTTGGTTTGGCAAGAAGAAAAGAAATGCTCCAAGAAATTGAGCAGGACGGAACTTTTTTACCGAAGTCAGTTTTACATGCGGATTTAGATAGAGGGTTTTTGGATTTTGTTAAAGAAAAATTAGGATTTAGTGTTGAAGGAAAACAAGTTCCTGTTGTTGATATTATTGTTACAACTCAAAATTGGGCTCAGTTTACTCAAACTTGGAAATTTCAAGATTTAGATAAAAATGCATCACCCCCTTTTGTAACAGTTGTTAGGGGTAATGATGTAAAATATGGAAGTTACCCAACAACAGTTTATACAATACCTGAAAGAAGACAATTTTTTTATGCATATGTTCCAAGTTTTGATGGACAAAGAACAACAGTTGACGTGTATCAGATACCACAACCTATTCCTGTTGATATCAAATATACTTTAAAATTTATTTGTAACCGTGTCAGAGAATTAAATCAATTAAACAAAGTTGTTTTAGAAAGATTTTCATCACGACAAGCATATACAAGAGTTAAAGGACATTACATCCCAATTAAATGGGACAATGTTTCCGATGAATCTGTTATGGAAATTGAAAAAAGAAAGTATTATATAATTTCTTATGAATTTACACTTGTAGGATTTTTAATTGACGAAGATGAATTTGTTGTTAAACCTGGTATAACAAGAAACTTACAATTGTTAGAAGCCACAGGTGGTAAAGCAAGACGACAACCAAGAAAGCCACCATTTAACACTGATAAATTTTATGAAAATATTTTGTTCTATCCCGGAACAACAATACTATCTGATAAGTTTAGTGAAAGAGTAAATTTAAAACTAATATCAAGTTATAATATTTCTAACTATGAAATATGGATAAATAATTTATATTACGGTTCAAATAGTAACTACATCCAAATCAATTCGGGAGATTCTGTTAGATTTGAAATTACAAAGAAAGATGATGCGTTAGAAAGTAAATTAAGTTTTGAAAATATACTTGTTTAATTTTCACCATACACATCTTTAACTTCTTTACACTCCTTCATAATCAATTCTTCTAAAAAACGATATACTTTATATCCTTTCTTATCACAGTATTTTTTAAGTAAAGTGTGACTTTCTTCTGATATTTTTATGTTCTTAATTGTTTTAGACATAGGTAGAAAAAAGGCAGAATAAAATCTGCCAATTTATAAATATGTTTTATAAAGTAAAGTTTTTTGAAGAAAATGCAAATATTTATAGAAAAATAAAAATTAAGAAAGAAAAAAAGTAATGGCAACAGCAAACAAAGTATTCGTTTCGCCTGGTGTTTACACATCAGAAAGGGATTTAAGCTTTGTAACATCTAGCGTGGGTGTTACAACTTTGGGGTTAGTTGGAGAAGCAACCAAAGGTCCGGCTTTTGAACCGATTTTCATCACTAATTATGATGAATATCAAACTTATTTTGGGGGTACTACACCTGAGAAATTTGTTAACACACAAATCCCAAAGTATGAGATGTCCTATATCGCAAAGGCATATCTTCAACAATCAAATCAATTATTCGTAACAAGAGTATTAGGTCTTTCAGGTTATGATGCGGGACCATCTTGGTCAATTAAAACAGTGGCAAACGTTGATTCATCAACAGTTGGTTACACATACAGTTGTTCAACAACACCAAACTATTCAGTTGACCCAGCAGTTTGTCAAACAAATTGTGTGATTACAGGAACTAGTGAAATTTCAGTAGCGTTTACTGGATGTAGTAATTTTATTTCTCAGTTATCATTTGAAGGTTTATTTCCTGAAGAAATTGAAGCAAAATTGACAAACAATTACACTCAGTTTAATGGAGGAACTTCAAATTTAGAGGCGGATTTAAAAGCCTTTGTTCAAGGTATTTTATCAGACACTACCATGAGTGGTGACTCTATCGCTATTTGGGGTATTGTACCAGGTGATGTTTATAACACTTACACAGGTGCAGGATTTACAAATATTACTAACGTTATGGGAAGTAGTGGTAACTCTTCATATAATTGTAGTTTCACTTCACCTTATAATGATACATGGTATTATGGATTATTTGACCCAACAACAGGTGAAAATTATTCAGGGTATTCTTTTGTAGTTGTAATTGAAAACTTGGAATTACTTCCTATTACTACAACAACTACACCTTCACCAACAGTGACAGTTACTTCAACCTATAATCCTTGTGATGTAACACCTACTCCAACTCCAACAGTAACCTCAACACCTACAACACCTAATGTGTGTTACTCAGGTACAATTCATGGTTATGTGTTCAATATGACAGGTAATACGTATTCGGATTATCATGAATTAGTTGTTGCGACAATGCGTTCAAGAGGTTATACATTCTATACTGCAGATTCTAACGGACCCGCATATCAAGTTACAGGATTAACCTCAGTAGGATTAAATTTTGCAGGTAGTTATTCTGCAGTTGAACAAAATCCTTTCGCACCATTTGCAATTACAGGAACTACGGTTGATAATGTTAACTTTAATTTAAAAGTTAGTTTATCTGAAACAGATTCTACTGCAATTAATAAAGTTTTAGGTTACGGAAACTTCTCAAAACCAAGAACTGAAGTTCCATTATTCTTAGAAGAAAATTATGGTACATTGTTGACATGGGCTTGGAGAAAAGGATATATCAGAGGATTAAGTTCAGAATTGATTGCATTACCTGGTTATAGACAAAATTATAATGCTGGTACATCAATCGCATGGTACTTAGAAAAATACCAAAGTCCACTATCTCCTTGGGTTGTTTCTGAATTACGAGGTAATAATGTTTACAAATTATTTAGATTTGTTTCAATTGCCGATGGTAATTCTGCAAACTTCCAAGTTAAGATTTCAATTATGAATATCTCTTTTGCAAATGGTACATTTGACGTTGTTGTTAGAAATTTCTACGACACTGATGAATCACCAGTTGTTTTAGAAAAATTCACAAACTGTTCAATGGACCCACAGTTAAACAATTATATCGCTAAGAAAATTGGTTCTTCTGATGGTGAATTTGTATTGAACTCTAAATATATTATGGTTGACTATAACGTTGATGCACCGGTAGACGCTCTTCCTTGTGGATTTGAAGGTTACAAATCAAGGGAATATGCGGGAGCTAAAACAGGTTTCCCAATTTATAAGACTAAATATGATTTTCCAGGTGAAGTTGTTTATAATCCTCCATTTGGTATCACTGACGGAACTGATGTTGTAATCAGAAGTGGTGGTGATAATGTAAGAAGAACTTATTTAGGTATTTCAGATACAATTGGTTATGATGGTGATTACTACCAATATAAAGGAAAACAAGGACCTCTTGACCCATGTGAAGATACTAGTGGTGACGAATGGTCGTTTATTTCTAAAGGTTTCCACATGGATAGTGGCGCAACTGTTGTATTAATTCCATCAGGATATACTACTTCAGGTGAGTCGGCCTTTGAAGTCGGAGCAGCATCATTTAACTCAGAACCAACTAATGCGTCAAGTCCATATTATAGATTGTTCTCTCGTAAATTTAGTTTATTAGTACAAGGTGGATTTGATGGATGGGATGTCTATAGAGAAACAAGAACTAATGGTGACTTATTCCAAGTAGGACAAAGAGGATTCTTATACGGAGCATGTGCTACCGCAAGATATCCAAACGCATCAGGTGCGGGTATGTTCAAATTAATTACTGTGGGTGATAATACTCAAGATTGGGCAAATACTGATTATTACGCTTACTTATTAGGTATTAAAACATTCTCAAATCCTGAAGCGACAAATATTAACGTATTTGCAACTCCTGGTATTGATTGGTTAAATAACTCAAACTTAGTTGAATCTACTATTGAAATGATTGAATTTGATAGAGCGGACTCAATTTATTTATGTACAACTCCTGACAGTAACTTATTTGTTCAAACATATACTGCGGATGACTTAATTTATCCACAAGATGCGGTTGATTCTTTAGAGGAAACAGGAATTGATTCTAACTACACCGCAACTTACTACCCTTGGGTATTGACTCGTGATACAGTTAACAATACACAAATCTACATCCCACCAACTGCGGAAGTTTGTAGAAACTTAGCGTTGACCGACAACATTGCATTCCCTTGGTTCGCATCTGCGGGTTACACACGTGGTATTGTAAATGCTGTTAAAGCTCGTAAGAAGTTAACTCAAGAAGATAGAGATACTCTATACAAAGGAAGAATTAACCCAATCGCAACTTTCTCAGACGTAGGAACTGTAATTTGGGGTAACAAAACTCTTCAAGTTAGAGAGTCAGCTCTTGACAGATTGAATGTAAGAAGATTATTATTACAAGCTCGTAAGTTGATTTCAGCAGTTGCAGTTAGATTGTTGTTTGAACAAAACGACGCTAAAGTAAGACAAGATTTCTTAGACGCTGTTAATCCTATCTTGGACTCAATTAGAAGAGACAGAGGTTTATATGATTTCCGTGTGACTGTTTCATCTTCAGCTGAAGACTTAGACAGAAACCAATTAGTAGGTAAAATCTATGTTAAACCAACTAAATCTTTAGAGTTCATTGATATTGAATTTTTAATAACTCCAACAGGAGCATCATTTGATAATATCTAATATGTATTTAAATGAATCTGAAATAGAAACCCTTATCCTCCGATTACTTGAAACAGTGTCGGAGGAAGGGGTTCCTTCTTTAAAGTATTATGCGTTTGACTGGGACGATAACATTATGTATATGCCAACAGTTATCTATGTTTTGGATGAAGATGATGAAGAAATCGGGATGTCAACAAAAGACTTTGCTCGTTATAGAAGTAGAGTAGGCAAAGAACCTTTTTTATATAAAGGACATACTATTGTTGATTTTGCTAAAGATATGTTCCGTGATTTTGGAACTGCCGGTAACGAAAAATTTCTTATTGATTCATTAATGGCTCCGACAGGACCAGCTTGGTCGGATTTAGTAGAGTGTATAAATGGAGGTTCAATATTCTCAATAATTACTGCTAGAGGACATAATCCTGAAACTCTAAAAGAGGCATGTTATGAATTAATACTTTCTGGTAGAGATGGTATTAGTATGAAACAGTGTGTGAGTAATTTAAAAAGATATAGAGAGCTTTTTGATTTACAAGACGCTGAGGATATTGAATTAATTTGGGAATATTTGGGACTATGTAAATTTCACCCTGTAACTTATGGTGAAGGTTCGGCCGCGAATCCCGAAGAACTTAAAAAAATTGCATTTAGAGATTTTTTAGAATATTGTAGAGATTTGGCAATTGAATTAAAAGCGAAGGCTTTAATAAAGAATGATATATCTAATTCATTTATACCTGAATTTCAATTAGGAGTTTCTGATGATGACCCAAAGAATGTTGAAATGTTTAATAAAGAATTTGGTGATGAACCAGGAGTTAAAGTTTATTCTACTCAATCAGGGGATAAAAGAAAAATTAATTAATACTGGAACTGGACTAGCAGAAGTTTAGATTAAAAATAATGAAAGTAAATAGAAAAAAATATAAACAAGACTATTTATAAGCAATAAAACAAAATTAAAAAAATAAGACAATGGCTGATTTACTGATGAAAATGCCGGTTCCTTACGAACCCAAAAGACAAAACAGATTCATTTTAAGATTCCCTTCATCATTAGGAATTAATGAGTGGTTCGTAGAATCAACATCACGACCAAATATTAAAATAAATTCAACTGAAATTCAATTTTTGAATACATCAACATATGTTGCTGGTAGATTTACTTGGAATGAAATTAACGTTAAATTCCGTGACCCAATCGGACCTTCTGCGGCTCAAGCATTAATGGAATGGGTACGTTTACACGCAGAGTCTGTTACAGGACGTATGGGTTATGCTGCGGGTTATAAGAAAGACATCGATTTGGAATTGTTAGACCCAACAGGTGTTGTGGTTGAGAAATGGATTCTACAAGGAACTTTCTTAACAGGTGTGAACTTCGATAGTTTGAGTTATTCTCAAGATGGTATTGCGAGTATATCGGCCACTTTGAGACCTGACCGTTGTATCTTAGTATACTAAAATTTATTATTTATTTATAAAAATTGGTTCCATATACTTATGTGTATGGAACTTTTTTTTTCAGGTAATACCGAATTTATATGTCCGACTTGTGGTAAAGTATTCGAAACACAAGAAGAATTTGATAATAGACATAACAAATCGGAAAATAAGGATTGATTTATTATACTAACTATTTATTTTTTTAAAAAACATTACTATGGACCAAAATATGCAATATGGACAGATGAACTTTAATTTACCTCACGACGTGGTTCCATTACCGTCAAAGGGTAAGTTTTATTTAAATAAAAAGAAATCTTTAAAAGTTGGATTTCTTACCGCTTCGGATGAAAATATCTTATTAGCCACAAACTCAAGAGAAAATTTAATGGTAAATCTATTAAGAAGTAAAATTTATGAGTCGGATATTAGACCTGAAGATTTATTAAATGGGGATGTTGAGGCGATAATGATTTATTTAAGAAACACGTCATTTGGGCCGAGTTATAAATTAAAAGTTACCGACCCTGAAACAGGTAAAGATTTTAATACTGAAATTATGTTAACTGAGTTGTATACTAAAGATACTAAAGTTGAACCTAATGATGAGGGATTATTTGAAACTGTGTTACCAAAATCGGGTTCAAAAATTAAGCTGAAACCACTAACTCTTGGTGAGGGTAATGAAATTGATAGAATTGTTGATTCATATCCTGCGGGTAGAGTCGCTCCAAGACAAACAATCAGATTGTCAAAAATGATTGTCGAAATTGATGGTATACAAGACAAAGAACAAATTTCAAAATTTATTGATAATATGCCAATCATGGATTCTAAATACATTAAAAATTTTATGTATGAAAATGAACCAAGATTAGATTTAACGCAAAGAATTATAGCCCCGTCAGGAAAAGAGGTCGTTGCGGACATTCTCTTTGGGGCTGAGTTTTTTCGCCCTTTCTTCTGAGTACCGACAAGGTAGGGATATAGAATTTTATTATTTAGCGAAATTTTTACACATAACATATCATGATTTTTTGATTATGCCAATAAGTTTAAGAAAAACATTGTTGGATAGGATTGTTGACGAAAACACACCAAAATAAATGAGTCAATATTTATATAATAAAAAAATATGATGTTAACTAATGGAGAAGGTTCTACTAACGAACAAGAAAGTAAACCCAGAGAGATTAGAGACCCTGTTAAAGAATTAAGTACTGCTAGTGTTGAATTTCTTAATACTATGACATCCGTATCCAAAATAATGGGGACGTTTGTCAATATTTTTTCTCAATTAGAGGGTATTGGTTCTTCGTTTAACAAGTCAATGGGTGGTGCGGATATATACTCCGACAGAATTAAACAAAACATCATTGAAGGTAGACTAGCGGCTGAAGAATATGGATTTAATGTTAAAGAAGTCGAATCGTTACAAAATTCAATTTCGGAAAAAGAAAAAACAAATTTTTTATTAAGAGGTGACCAATATAAAGATTTATTAGTACAAGGTGAATTAACTAAAGGTATTTCTGAAACTGCTCAACAAGCTGCGGCTAAAAACTATGAGATGTTTAAGTCTTTAGGAATGACTGCTCAAGGGGGTATTAAAGCCAATGAAGAGATAATACAACAATCATTGAGTTATGGTGTTGCCGCTAAAGATGTTGCAGGTCAATTAAGAGAAAATGTGAAGGCTCTTAATTTTTATAATTTTGACGATGGGGTGAAAGGAATGGCGAGAATGGCTAGCGAGGCAATTATGGTTAAATCCAACATGAGAGAAACACTTAAAATTGCTGAAGACTTATTTAATCCTGAAAGAGCTGTTACAATGGCGGCTGATTTGCAAAGGATGGGTGTACAGATAACTGGATTGTTAGACCCGATATCTCTTATGAATATGGGTGAAAATGACCCCGAAGCATTACAAAAAAATCTTATTGAGTTGTCTAAACAGTATGTTGAATTTGATGAAAAACAACAGAGGTTTAAAATTATGCCAGGTGCTCAAAGGGAAGTTAGAGAAATTGCTAAAGCTTTGGGTATGACAAAAGAAGAGTTTGTTAATATGGGTATTAATGCTCTTGATTTAGATAGAAAATTAAGTCAAATTAAATTCCCTGACGCTGATGAATTTGCGAATGATGACACAAGAAAGTTAATCGCAAATATGGCTCAATTTAACGAAAAGACAGGTAAATATGAGATTGAAGTGTACGATGAGGAACTTGGTCAGAATGTTATGAAAGCGGTTGATTCATTAGAACCTGCGGATTCAGAAATGATTGAAAAGGCTCAAAAGGCTGCTCAAAAAAGTAGTGAACAACTTTTAATTGAGGCTAATGGTTATTTATTAGGGTTATTAAATACCATTAAAGCGAGTACGGGTAGGGTACCATTTGCAATGGCATCTTCAAGACTCGGACAAGAAAAACTAAAAACATTAGGAGGTACTGCATTACCACTTGCACAAGCAATAGATGAGACAATATTTGGTGAGGGGGGTACTAAAGCTTTAAGAGATAAATTTACTAGTTTGAGTAAAGGTTTAGATGAAATAATAAAATCCTTAATTACCGGTCAGTCGAGTTTAAAAGACGTTGGTAAAGAAGCTATGTCGGGAATCGGTAATGTGTTAGCTGAAAAAGGAGAAGATTTGAGAAATCTACCACAAACATATCAAAAGTATCAACAAGAACAATTTGCTCAAAATCCGGAATTAAATACCCCATTCCAATTAACTCCAGATATGTTACAAACAATAGGTGAAACTATAAATCAATTATTTAGTCAACTATCAGGTGCAATACAATTACAAGATGGTTTAATAAGTCCTTCAGGTGGGCTGATAGTTTCAGGACCAAAAGGAAGTTATTTTGGTGACAAAGACGATTCAGTATTATTATCTCCAAATATACCGTCACCTTCATCAGCAAATAATGAAACCACTAAAGATAGTAAAGTAACCGCCGAAGGAAGAGTTGAGATTGAACATAAATTTACCGGTGTTGAAGATTGGTTTAAAAATTATATGCTGTCACAAGGTTTTATGGCGGATTTTGTACCTACATTAGAAAAGTTTTTAACTAAAACTGAAGGTTAATTTGTATAAAATTGTATGGTTAGTATTTATTAATGTATGCCAATAGATAGTCCATTATCGTTTTTCAATACTGAAACATTTAGAAATGGTTTAGTCGTTAGAAACCTACAACCTTATACGGTAGCTGGGTCGTATACCCCACCAGTTGCACAACAAAATTTTGAATATGTACAAAGTAATTTTTCAGTTATTGATTCTCCTGATGGTTTAATTGCTGACCCCCCATCAAATTTAGTTCCGCCACAATTTCATGGACTTTATATTTTAAATGAATACGGACCTGATGGTGGTTATGGTAATACGATTACACTATCATTACCGTTAGTACAAAATGCGAATGCTGGTGAGTATACAGTTATGGATGCGTCTTTACCACAACAAAGTTTGGTAGGACAGGGGTGGCCAAACTATGCACAGGTAACTGCGGAACAGAATATACCATCATTAAACAAATATTCATTCGATGAGGTATTTTTGGAACAGATTAACAATCTTCAATTTATCCCAACGTTTTCATTTTATGCTAATCCAACACCTGTAAACTTTTTACCATCTTCATATTCACCTTATAGTATACTTTTTGATAATAGTCCTCAAGGTGATAATGGTTCATTATCACAAGATAGCCAATTAGCACAGTTAAGTGCAACTTTTTTAAAAGACGCTTTACAGTATAGAGTTGATAGAGAAATTGAGAGAAATACATTTGGACGTGAAAATCTTTCAGAAGCGTTAAGTGACCCAGTTGCGTTAGCTCAAGTTGCAAGTGGAAGAATTCCTTTAATTGAAAAGAACTACTCAATTACAGTTCCTGAAAATCCCATAGATTATGCTGCGAATTTCTTATTAAAATTATCTGGAACATATTTTCCCGCTTCACCTATACCGGGTGATTATTTTGATGAAGATATGGCTCAGTGGAGACCTACCGCCGCAAATCAAATTGTTTCGGCATTTGCTGGAGGTAGAGACCCTAGAACTATATTTGGAAGTTTAGATACAAGTACTAATTATTCACAAGTATTTTTAAGTAATACAGGACAAGGACAGAGGTCAGCATTATTCAACAATATTGATTATAACAAATATAAACCAAGATACAACAGAGGTTTAGCGAGAAATATAGGTAGAGGTCTTTTAGAAATTGTTGAAAGATTAACTGATGGAGAGGAAGGACCGGTATCTGACTTATATATTGGAAAAAATAATTCTGACCCATCTTCAATTTTCTCACCACCGGGACAATTACCAACTAATTCAGTAGGCCAACAAGTTAAATCACCTGTTATTGGTCCTGACGCGATGGGTAAATTGTATGAGGGTGAGGATAAGAATTTTAAGTTTGGATTAAATGGTTCTCCTACTATTAATGCTGGAGGTATTGCCGGTGGGTTTGTTTGGACATCACAAGGATTTAATAATCCTGGTTTTGGGGCTAAAGTCGGAGGTGATTTTTCTGCAAACCAAGACCCTGAATTTAATCAAATTAGTAGTCAATTTGATGGTAATTTTAACTCGTCAAATGTTAATTTTAAAAATGGTAGTATATTAGATAATACTCAGAGATTATTAGATTCAACTCCTGCGGGTGCTGAAAGATTAGGACACGTAGGTAACGCTATCAACCAACTATCAAAAGTTTTCCACGATGGTTATAGAGAATTAACAAAAGGTTCAAGAGTAGTTAGTTATACTTATGACTCGGCGACTAATAAGCACGGAGGTGGGGTTGAATATTGTAGAGTTTTTGCAAAAGATACTCCATATTATACTTACAATGATTTACAAAAAACTGACGGTATAACAAATGCTGGAAGAAAGTTTACATACTCAATAATTGATAATACATATAATCTTAATATTGCTCCATTAAAAAATCCCGGCTCAACAAACATTGTTGATAACAAAGTTAAAAAATATATGTTCTCAATTGAGAACTTAGCTTGGAGAACTTCAAATAGGCCAGGATTTACCTACGATGATTTACCTGTATGTGAAAGAGGACCTAATGGTGGCAGAGTTATGTGGTTCCCACCATATGATTTATCATTTAGTGAGACCATTTCACCAAGATTTGACGCTACCGAGATTTTAGGTAGACCTGAACCAATCTATACATATAGAAATACATCAAGAGGGGGTAGTTTGAGTTGGAAGATGGTTGTTGACCATCCGTCAGTATTAAACACAATTACAAATAAGATTTTACAAAACGAATCAAATGTTGAAAGAGTTAATTCAATTGTTGAATCATTTTTTGCTGGGTGTTTAAAGTATGACTTATATGAGTTAGCGAGAAGATTTACAACAATACCAACAAGAGATTTATTTACTTATCAACAGATTATTACAAATCCTGCAATTAATGCGGACCAACTCGCTCAAGTTGGGGGTGAAGCGGGTATTACAACACAAACAGATGACACTAAAATAATTGCTGGGGATAATGGGACAAATGACAACGGTGGTGGGGCTGGAACAAATGGTTCTAGTACTCCGGCTAATACTAATAACTCAGGTGGATTTTCTGAGTTTATTACAAAATGGACAAATTTAGGTTGGTATTTTCATAATGACGTACCTGGACCAAGACAAGTTGGAGTTTCAAAACCTAGTCAAAGTTGGGATGTTACTTATACAAGTTATATTGGTATGAAAGGTACCTACCAAACTAATGGGGGAAGTCAACAAAATAGGGAAGAAATTGCAAATACATTTACAAATGTAATTGAACATAATGCAACTATTGAAAAAGAGTTTCAAAAAGAAATTGTTGATTTAATAAGTAAAAATCCAAAAATAAATAAGATTACTATCACAATGGCTGGTAGTGCGTCTGCGCCACAGACTAAAACTTATAACGATTGGTTATCACAAAGAAGAATAAATTCTGTTTTAGAATATTTGGCAAAAAATGCTGATTTAAATAAACTTATTAATGGAGAAACAAAAAAAATAATAATTAAACAAGACCCACAAGGTGAAAGAGCCGTTAATGTTATTGCTAAAGAATTAGGAGCGACAAGTCCGAGTGTTAGTTGTACGGATGAAGACGTACCAACAAGTATTGATTATGACAAAATTTACTCAAGACCGGCTATGTGGTGTAGGAGAGCTGCGATAACTAATATTGAAATTGACGGGGAACCGGGTGGAGACACCCCTAATGAAACTCCTGGTGATAACCCTAACGGAGACCCAACAGGAAATACTACCATTGAACCATTTAATGGTGGAGGGTCGATACCAAATCCATTTATACCTATTATCACACCTCCAACAATTACAACAACACAAAAAATTAAGGACGGGATATCTAAAAAAGTATTGAGAGATTTGTTATCAGAATGTGATTATTTTACCGCAATACAAGGTGAAAACCCAATGATATATGATTCGATTAAACAAAAATTGAAATATTTCACACCTGCTTTTCACTCAATGACGCCTGAGGGATTGAACTCAAGACTAACATTTTTAAATCAATGCTCAAGACCTGGAGACACTATACCTACAATTGGAACTGATGGTAAACCAAAATATAATGCGGCAACTAACACTGCATTTGGAGCACCACCCGTATTAATTTTAAGAATCGGTGATTTCTATAATACAAGAATTATTCCCACTTCAATTAATATAACGTATGAACCTATATATGATTTCAATCCCGAAGGAGTTGGGTTTCAACCGATGATTGCTAAGGTACAAATGGGTTTCAACTTTGTAGGAGGTTCAGGATTAAAAGAACCAATTGATACTCTACAAAATGCGTTGTCATTTAATTATTATGCAAACACTGAAATATTTGATGAAAGAGCTGAATGGACAGATGATTCATTTAAAAAATTAGATGAGGATTTAGTTAAGAAAATTTTAGAAGATAGAGGAGAACAATCTGGGTCAACTATTATACAAAACGCAATTCAAAATAATGGAGGTATTTTTATTGGTGTACAAGAAACAAGGGAAACTTTACCTGAATCAACTGGTGGAACTATGAACTATAAAGATTTTATGAATGGTTTATCAGCGTCATGTCAAAATTATATTAATACTATTATTACAAAATTAACTGATTTTAAAACCCCATATAACGGTACAATATTAGAAGTATTCGGTAAGAATAGATTGTATTCTACAGGTACTGCAGAATTAGAAGGAGGTCCAAGTAAAGTTGAGATTTTTGGAAAACCTGACCAGATACAAATTACTTTGGATGAATGGTTTGTCGATATAACTGAAAATGTTCAAAACAGGAATTTAGCATGGCAAGTCACTATGGAAGAATCAGTTGCAGGTGTGGTTAAAACTTCAGACCAAAAAAAGATATCTCAAAATATTGTAACATATATTAATAACTATAAAAATAATTTTACAACTGATATATCTAAATTAATCCAAGAAATGTGTGAAAGTCAACAAACATTAGTTATTAATATGGAAAAGGCTGATTTTGTGGTTGGAAAACACGATGGACAAATTAGACCTGACCAGTCAGTTGAAATTATAGAATTATCTGCTCAAACAACTACGACTGAAACAACACAGAATCCATCTAACGCCTATCAAAATTTAGTAAGTGATTACCAGTCAATAATAGGTGTAATCAATGGTTTTTATGCGTCATTAAAAGATATTGGACTTATACCATCTGAAAGTTTTGATATTAATGGAACTTTAGGATTCCCAAGTCCTGTTGCATCTAAAGACGCTAAATTTATGACTTTAATGGACCCAATTTTTAGGGATAGTACTAAAAGAGAAGAATTCTTAACTGAGGCGGTTAAAGGTACCTCAAATGAGGCTTCAGTGAAAATACAACTTAATAATTATCTTTTTGAACAAAGATATTATGGTCAATATGGGAATAGTATTAAAAGTGTTGATAAGTTAATTTCAGATTGGAAAACAAAATATGAACAGCAATACACAAAAATTGAAGGTGATAAGACAATTGAAAGAAAAATACAATATAGTGTTGTTGCAAGTCCAAGTGAGGATTTACAAACTAAGTTAAGGAATATATATTTAACAGAGAATAGTAATGATGATAAACAAACCTTTAACGGTAAACACAAATTCAACTAAAAATGGCGGACAGTACATACGATAGATACTCAACATTTTTAATTAATGGAAAACAGACCGTTGTTCCTGGAATTAAATTAACTTCTAAGGGGACTGATAAAAGGTATATTTATATGGTTAATGTTTCTAGACTTGATAAAATTTCTCAAGAATTTTATAACTCACCTCTTTTTGGTTGGCTTATTTTACAGGCAAACCCTCAATACGGTGGTTTAGAAATTAATATACCTAACAATGCATTACTTACTATTCCATTCCCATTAATACCTTCTTTACAGGATTATAAATCTCTGTTAGACAATCATTTCTATTATTATGGTAGGTAAAGAAAAAAATATTTTAGTTGAGTTTGATTATGAAAACATTATCCTTGTAGACCCTAATAAAACAATAGATGACGAAGGTAATGTTGGTGAAAGGTTTTTACCACCTGAAAATTTAGTTTGTTTCGCAAACTTAGAGTGTAATTTATTTCCTAGAACAAGGTTGGCTTTAGGACTAAATGGTGCTGCAACAGGTGAGATTGTCAATATTGCTTCAATTAATTTCATGAAACCCGGTGGAGGTAGCTCACTAACTAATGAATTTTACGATGAGTTTACAGGTGAAAATTCAATTAAAGGTGAAGGGTTAAATCAACCTTCTGAAACAGGTCAAAAAATATCATCTACAGATAAACCAACTGAGTTTTATTTCCAACAACAAACTTTAAATAATAAAGACACAGGATTGTTGGGGATTCAAAGTATATCTATAACTAACAATTGGAATCAACCGACAGTCAGAGTGAAATTGGTTGATATTAGAGGAAGAGCCTTATTTGAAAAAGGTGAAAATTCACCTTACGCAACATTTTTTAATTTTCCATATCCATTATTTTATTTGACTGTTAAAGGGTATTTGGGACAGGCGGTTAAATTGCAACTTACACTTAATAAATTTAATTGTGCATTCAACTCAAATTCGGGTAATTATGATATTGATTTAGAGTTCCAAGCTTTTAAATACAACATATTAACTAATATTATGATGTCTCATACCCTTGCGACACCATACATGTATAATAAGCAATATAAGTTAACACCCACAATATCAAATGCGACATCTGTTACAAACAATCAAGTTACAACTTTAAATGAGGCGAGAGGGTTACAAAAAATTAGAGAGGTTTATTCGGAATATAAATCAAAAAATTTAATACCGTTGGATTTCCCTGAAATTACAATTCAGGAAATGATTGAAAGATTAACAAGATTGGAGGCTGATATTCTAAAATCATTTGGACAACAAGATTTAAGTCCATTAACAGACACTGACAGGTATAAAAAATTAGTTAATGAATACGAAAGTGATGTCCAAGTTAGAGTCGGTGGTAATAGTTGGTTTACTAAATACTGCGACCAAAACACGTATTGGATTTTAAAAGATAGGGACATTAAGATATACCAATTAAAACCTGACTATGCGTTTGGTGGAGGTATTTTAGAGGCAATAAAAGATTTAGAAGAAAGATTAAATAAACATAAAACTACTTTATTGGCAAATAAAACTTTTGGAATTCCAGGTGTTGTAATTATTAATGGAAAACAAATTGTGACTAAAATTAATCCTAACGGTATTGGAATTAATGATTTTTTAAAAGTTGTTAAAAACCCAAGTGAAATAAACTTTCAAAAAACTTACGAAGAAAGGACCGGAAAAGTAGCAACTGCAAATGATATTGCTAAATTGCAACTTGATTACCAAACACAAATTGTTAATTTGGGTAAATCTTTAGCTTTAACAACACTACAAAATATAACTAATGGGGGAACAAATAATCAGTCCCCACCTCAATCCAATCAACAAGACTCAGGGGGGAAGAAAAAAGATGTTACAATTGAGTTAGAAAAATATGGAATAACACCATCGGCAACTCCATTGTTTATTATTGATGGTGATAATATAAATTCTTTTGAGAGTTATATCAAAAAAATTAATGCTCAAATTGATGAAAAAAAGAAATTAATTGACGATACGTTAAACGCCGCTTTAGCTGAAAAAATAAGTAAGGCAGATACAGGTTTAGGGTTCCAACCAAGTATAAGGAATGTTTTAGCGGTTATTATGGCCAGTACTGAAGGATTTATAAGATTATTAGAAGATGTTCATGAAGCCGCTTGGAACCAAAGACAAAACAAATATAGATTAGCTGCGGTTATTGGGGATGAAAAAACCGCTCCGTCCCCCGACTCAAAAGATTCGGTTAAAGGTACTGATGGTAATTTAATTCCTGTGTATCCTTGGCCCCACTATTATGTTGAGACAAATAGTGACAAAGGTGAAAAATTTGAATTAAAGTATCCTGGTGATGCTTCGGTTAAATCAAAAACTAAAGCTTACATATATCAATATTGGCCTGAAGTTGAGTTTGTTGAAGAATATTTGAAGGGAAGATTACAAATTGATACCCCTAAAAATACTCCACAAATAGTCGGTAACGATTTAGAGTTGATTAAAAGAGCGTCTTATAATGCAATTGAGTATGAACTATCTAATGTCATTTTAGCTAATAAGGAAGAAGTTAAATTTTTCTACGAGATGTATGAAAGAATGATGTTACCATTTTTTTATCAAAGGTTCAACAAATCGTCATTTATATCTTCACAATCCTATATGCCGGTTGGAGATGCGGAATTTATTAATCTACAAAAATCATTAGGTTCAGGTTCGCCATATTTAATACAAAAAATTAAACAATATAACCTAAATTCAAATGTTTATTTGAATTTCTTGGCAGGGATTTCAAATAACGGAGTTGGGGAAAGTTGGCAAAATTATATTAGAGGATATTTTAATACTCCGTATATAAAGGCTAAAACTGATAACCCATTTATTATATATGATTTTGAATCGTTTAATACTAAAGTGTCGGTTGAATCGCCAATAACTGAGGATAAGATTTCATTATATTTACAGTCTACACAAAATAATGAGAGAAATATTATGGATGTTTATCCATTTGCATTGAACGGATGGTTTAGTAATGAAATGTCTTATGGAGTTGGAACAACAACCGATGGGATAATAAACACTACTAAAACATTATTTTTATACGATAGTAAAAATTTAATTGCCAATTTTAATAGTGAAAATTTTGCATCAATTGATAAAGTAAAACCTGTAACTAATTTTTTATATCTTACTGAGGCTGGCCCAATACAACCTGACATTACTAATTTTAAAAACTTTTATGATAATTTTACAGATAGTAGAAAATTATTTACAACACAAGGTTTTTTAACATACTCAAACTATACTGGAAGATTAGCCCGTAATCAAACCACATCAATAATTAATACCCCGTATTTTGTAAATGCAATATCTAAAGGGGTTGAAAAATGGCAATTAGGTGATAAACATCCTTACAGAGCAGCTGCGTTTTTATTTTTAAATTCTTTACCAATTAATACTTTAAGAGAAAAGTATCGCTCAAGAGATAATGGAGTTGAAATTCCTTTAGACTATACGTTTGCAGGAATGACAAAATTTGGTGGGGTACATAAAGTACCTTATGCTTTCATTTTAAAAATAGGTTCAGTTTGGAACAGATATAAAACTTTTATTGAAAGTGGTGAAGATTTTTTAGATGAAGTTTGGAAAGACATTGATGTTAATAATTTGTATGACCCAATTACTAATAACCCTGAATTAAATTATCAATTTAACTATGGTGATTTTGGGACTGAACTACGTAATATACAATTACAAACAACTCAGGAGGTTAATGGTGTTAATACTACAATTATGAACGTTGGGTTCTATCCTAAGCTAATAAATGATATGGTTTTATTTACTACAGGACTTAACTTATTTACAAACTATAGTAGTCAAGAGATTAACCAAAGAATTCAAGATGGGACAATTAGTGTTACATATATGAATAATGCTAACTCTTCTTTTACTTTAGACTCAGATTATGATGAATCTTTACCTAATCAAGCCTTAACATTTAATAGTTGGTCTGTTGTTTATAATGACACGAATAGTAATAAAAGTTATGTAATACCTTCTGTTGGTGGGCAATTAAATCAGTCGAAATACGATTGTTTAAACACTCAGCAAACAAAGGCGAAAATATCCATACCAAACAATCCTGCGGTCTTTAACGGGTCAACAAGGATGTTTTGGGCGGTTTCGCAATATGGGTATTTTGACAATAATTTAATTACCAAACCAGCACCGAATGAATGGTTTAAAAAAATTAATAAAGATTCGGAAGAGCAATCTCCATTTTCCTTAGGTTATGAATACTCTACAATTGAAGATTTGTTTGGTGTATTTTCTAAAGAAGAATTGGACCAGTTTGAAGAACACTTTTTAAATTTTAGTAAATCTGAATGGGAATTCCAAGTATTAAAAAAACAAGAGTCTAATTTTACATCGCAAGGAGTCTTTAATAATAATGTTGAAAATATACAAGTGTCTGAAGTTACAATACGACAAATTGTTAATAGATTACAAAACACTCCAAATAAACAATTTTTAAATTTTCAGTTATTATTTAAAGAGTTATTTGGATTTTCTGGGTCAACAAACACAAATAAATTAGTTAGATTTAATGAAAATTATAACACTCAATTAAATAATTTTTTCACAAATTTTCAAGGATTCATGAATTATGAAAAATTTATTAAAATTGGGAACCCATCTAAATTTAATAAACGAGCGTTTTATAGTTTTGCTTTATCTACAGAATTTTACATACAGGACCCGTACACATTTGGTCAATATGAAATAAATTCATTACCGACAAGTTTTGGTACAACCACATTGGCACAATCTCAAGCATCGTTTCCTGAAACTTGGAAAACTTTACAAACTTATGTTGGGTTTTCTAATACTCCAGGAATGGCTTATACAAATAGTGGTTCATACATTACAGATTTCTTTGTTGATAATAATGTACAGTTTAGTGAAGAGAATATTAAAATTTTAGCACCATTAATTAAAATGTATGCTACCCAAAAATATAATGATAACACTTATAATGGTACAAAATTTTTAACAGACTTTAGAGGTTATTTAAGGGATACTCAAAATTACATGAATGTAGTTTTAAATTATTATTTATTAAAAGCGAGGAATGAATTACCAAATGTATCCGAAGTTTCTGAAGGAGCACCAAAAGTATCGTATGATGGCGACCAAATGAAATTTTCACTTTATGATGATTTTAAAGCCCTAAATGATTCGTGGATTGCGGGAAGTAATTATAGTGAAACTACATTATTTGAGGACTTTTTATTTTTAGATAGGGCTAGCCGTGACATCGGAGATAAAATAATCGTTAACCCATTTACTCTTAAAAATATGTTTAAGAGTCTGAACAAGTCTGGAAGTACGTATACGTTCATCAACGGTATTATACAAGAACACAATATGTACACAATGATGATGCCTCAGTGGATTAATTTTTATAATGCGGATGAAATTGCGGACCAAGTAATACCGAAAGTGGAATCTACTTTAGAATTTGGTAATACACTATTTGGGACATTTATGTCAGTTGACACAAGAAAAAGTTCACCAAAATTTTTATGTATATATAATGATACTAAATCAACGTATCTTGATATGGGTAATAATAAAGATTACAAATATAAATCGGATACTTTTGAATTAAGAAGAGCGTCAGACAATCCATTGATTGAGAGTTTACAAGGTAAGACTGATTACGCGAAATCTAATAGAGTTGTTGGTTTTAATGTTGATATTGGAATTAGAAATCAAAATATTTTTTCATCATTTAATATAAGTACAAACCCTGCTAAAATGACCAAAGAAGCTGCCGCCGCTTTAGACCAACAAATTAATCAGGCTACGGGTAGAAAGACGGTTACTCAAAACACATCATTGTGGAATTTTTATAGAAGTAGAAGTTATGAATGTTCTGTAAGTTGTTTAGGTAACACCCAAATTCAACCCTTAATGTATTTTAATTTAAGACATGTCCCTATGTTTAACGGGACATACATGATTACTAAAGTTGAACACCAAATTACACCTGGTTCATTTAAGACAACATTTGGAGGTAGTAGACAGTCTATGTTCTCTATTCCACCTGTTGATTCTTATGTTCAAGGGGCGATTAGAGAAATTTTGGAAGATGTTATTGAAACGAGAAAACAAGAGGAAAATGCTACGTCACAGATTAATAATCTATCCAATAGTACACAGGGTATTATTACGACAACAACAACCGCTGCCAATAATATAGACGGTTCAACAAAACCAATTACTCAAGAAATTACTAATACTGCTTCAAATAACCCAAATTGTGGTAATACACTTAATCCTCAGTTTAGTACATATGAGTTTGTCCAAGCTTCCCAAAAAGAAGAGATTACACCAGCTGTTTTACAACAAAAACTGTCACAAATATCAAACGAAAATGTAAGATGGTTAGTTTATTATACAATATATCCTTCACAACCAGGTTCAATCAGGGCGTTTAATTACAATATAGGTAAAATAAGGTTAGATAGACAATGGACAGCTTCGTTACCAAAATATCTTAAAAAAGAATACTATTGTCAACAAGGTTATGAAGGAACAACACCAATGGCTTCTTTTGAAAGTTATGATTTATGTATACAAATGATGGCGGCTTACTATAGTAATAGTGGGAGTAATTTACAAATTCCATCAGATGCTGATTTAATTAACCCAACAATTCCGGCATCAGTTGAAACATTCATAGATGAAACATTTTCAGAATATGCTTCATTATGGTGGGGTATGGACGAAAGAAGTATTCGTTTATTCAAATCAAATAATTTAGATGATTGGAATGAATTTAAAACGGACATGAAAACTAAATTAAAAAACGCCAAATCATCAGGAGTTTTGTAATTTCAAATAAACAGTATATTTATATATAAAATAAAGTTATGAGCATACAATTAATTTTAGACAATTATCTTGGTAAAAGAACAAGATATTCTGAAAAAGACGCTGGAAACGGGTTTAAGGAAGTTTGTGATTTAGACAGTGGTGATTGTTACACTGTGAGAATGAAAGATGGACTTATTGAAAGAGTCGACAACACAATGAACGTTAACAAAAAAGTTAACGTTGAAACTCCTAACGGAATTAAAAGATTATTAAATGGATAAGCAAAATGGCAATTGACAAAAAAATTATTTCCGAAATTAAAAGATATAGAACTATTAATCAATATCTAAATGAACAAGATGCCCCACCGGCTCCTGATGCACCAATACCCGCTGGAGATGACGCATTACCCGCACCTGACGCTCCTGTTGATGCTGCCACACCAGCACCGGCTGGACCACCTGCACCCGCAGAACCGGAAGTAGTTGATGTTGAAACAGACACTGAGGTTGAAAAAATTGATGACGCAGGAGAGTCGGTTGAAGAAGGTGGGGAAGAAGATTCTGAAGAATTGGAGATAACAGATTTAGTCACCGCACAAAAAGATATACAAACAAAACAGGATGAATATTTTGGACAATTATTTGGACAACTTGAAGAACTAACTTCAAAATTGGCAGATATGGACCAAATTGTTGATAAGATAAATCAACTTGAAATGAAAGTTGACAAGATGAGACCAAAAACTCCTGAAGAAAAGTTGGAGTTGAGAAGCTTGGATTCATATCCCTTCAATCAAAAATTGAGTGATTTCTTTGAAGACAAAGAAGAAGATTTGGAGAAAACTGGTAAAAATGAATATATTTTAACGTCTGATGAAGTGGAAGATTATTCACCATCTGAAATTAAGAAAACATTCATGCCACCTGCTGATAGTCAAGATTTATATAAGGTGTAATTTGACTTTTGACTTTTTTGGGTTATATTTGTTTTAATAATTAACTTTTTAAAACTTATAATTTATGTCATCAGTCTTAGATTCAGTTCTGGCACAGTACGAAAAATCAAAACAATCAGGCGGAGCGTCAAACAAAATGACGCAGGAAGAGCGAATGAAAAAGTATTTCGCAGCAATTCTTCCACAAAATCAATCATCGGCTCAAAAACGAGTTCGTATCCTTCCTACAAAGGACGGTAGTTCACCATTTGTTGAAGCGTGGTTTCACGAAGTTCAAATTGGAGGACAATGGAACAAGTTGTATGACCCAGGTAAAAACGACAACGAAACATCACCTCTAACAGATGTTCACGACGCACTTATTAGTACAGGTAAAGATTCCGACAAGGAACTTGCTAAACAGTACAAAGCTCGTAAATTCTACATTGTTAAAGTTATTGACCGTGATAACGAAGCGGACGGACCAAAATTCTGGCGTTTTAAACACAATTATAAGAACGAAGGTGTTCTTGACAAAATCATTCCAATTTGGAAAGCAAAAGGAGATATCACAGACCCTGAAAAAGGACGTGACCTTATCATTGAATTGGCTAAAGCTAAAACTCCAAAAGGAAAAGAATACACCATTATCCAAACTGTTATGTATGATGACGCTAATCCAATTCATACTGATGAAACAACAGGTAAATCTTGGGTTAATGATGAATTGACTTGGAGAGACGTTTACTCTAAAAAACCAACCGAATATCTTGAAGCAATTGCTCGTGGAGAAACTCCAAGATGGGATTCTGATAAAGGTGGTTATGTTTACGGTAATAGCGAGTCTGCTGAAATGAGTATTGGTGGAGGTTCATCATCATATACTGACCCACAAGAAGGTGCTGAACCTGATGGTGACTTACCATTTTAATTTATACGGATGGACACTAGCATAGACAAAGTGTCCATCCTTTTTTATTTTTACACAAACAATTTAAACGCATAGACATTTATGGCAATAAAGAAAAAAGAATTCTCATTAGATGCAATCAAAAACAAGTATTCTACAAAAACTAAATACAAAGACACGGAGTTTTATGAAGTGGATGAAGCTTTCCACAGTGCTTGTGGTCTACCTGGTCCTGCTTTGGGTAACATCAATATGTTCCTCGGTCATTCGAACTCTTCGAAAACCACAGCTCTTGTTAAAGCCGCTGTATCGGCTCAGAAGAAGGGGCATTTACCCGTTTTCATTATTAGCGAAAAGAAATGGTCGTGGGACCACGCCGTTGAGTTAGGATTGGAGGCTCAAATGTCTGACGGAGAATGGGACGGACAGTTCATATTCAACGACAACTTTGATTATATCGAACAAGTAACTGACTATATCAACGAGTTGTTGGATGAACAAGAAAAGGGTAATATTCCCTATTCACTTTGTTTCCTTTGGGATTCGGTAGGTTCAATCCCTTGTAAAATGACCTTTGATGGTAAGGGTGGTAAACAACATAATGCTTCGGTATTGGCTGACAAAATCGGTATGGGTATTCAAGCTCGTATTACCAAATCACGTAAAGAAGATTATCCTTATACTAATACTATGGTTGTGGTTAACCAACCTTGGGTTGAATTACCTGATAATCCATTTGGACAACCAACAATTAAGGCAAAAGGTGGTGAAGCAATGTGGTTAGCATCGGCTCTTGTATTCTTGTTTGGTAATCAGAAAAACGCTGGTATTAATCACATTACCGCGACTAAAAATGGTAGAACGGTATCTTACGCTATCAGAACTAAAATCTCAGTTTTAAAGAACCATATTAACGGATTGGGATATAAGGATGGTAAGATTATTGCAACACCACAAGGATATATTGCTGACGATAAAGACGCTCTTGAAAAATACAAAAAAGAGTATTCACAATATTGGAACGCAATCCTTTCAGGGACTGGAGAAATCATCCTTGATGAAACTGAAGAAACTTTTGAAAATGACAACCAACCATTTTAATTAGTTTCAAGTGAAAAAAACATTACTTGTTGACGGAAACAATCTGATGAAGATTGGATTTCACGGTGTGAAGGATTATTTTCACAATGGTGAACATATCGGGGCGTTATATCATTTTATGAATACTCTTCGTAAGTTCATTGACGAACAAAATTTTGACAAGGTAGTGGTATTTTGGGATGGAGAAGATTCCACAAGTTTACGTGGAATTCTTTACCCCAAATACAAACAAAATCGTAGATTAACAATGGAGGACGCTGTCTTTATGTCCTACCTAAAACAAAAAAATCGTATCAAACAATATCTTGAAGAAGTTTATATTAGACAACTTGAGATAAGTGGAAGAGAAGCTGATGATTTAATTGCTCATTATTGTCATATATCAGAGAATGAAGATAAATTAATTTTCTCATCAGATAGGGATTTAACCCAACTTATTTCTGAAAAGGTGTCAATATACTCACCCTCACTTAAAGCTACGTTTAAACACGGGGATAAGATTAAATTTGATGAGTATGAGTACCCACATTATAACGTTAAAACTCTCAAAATATTAACTGGTGATAAATCGGACAATATTGAAGGTATCTATCTTTTGGGTGAAAAAACATTAGTTAAATTTTTCCCCGAGATACTTGAAAAAGAGATTTCTTATAACGATATTTTAACAAAGGCTGAAGATTTATTAAAGGAACAAAAAGATAACCAAACCTTAAAAAATCTTTTAACGGGTAAAACAAAGTCAGGTATTTTTGAAAACGAATTTTTTATAGTAAATGAACAAATTGTTGATTTATCAAATCCACTCCTCAAAGATGAGGACAAAGAAGAAATTGCTCAGATTGTTAACGAAACTTTAGAACAAGAGGGTAGAAGTTACCGAAATATTATTAAGTATATGGTTGAAGACGGGTTGTTTAAGTACCTACCAAAAGGTGACGATGCGTGGACTTACTTCCTAAAACCATTTATGAAACTTACAAGAAAAGAAAAAAACAAACCAAAAAATAGATAAAAAATGAATCAAAATGAAATGACAAAAATGGAGTTTTTGTTAACTCTAAATGAGAACATCGTAGTACAACGATTTTACAATGTTCGTGGGTTTAATCCGAAGGCGAAGAACTCAATGGATGTGTATGACCAAGTTTATGACTTTACAGAAAGACTTCAAAAGTATTTGAAGATGAGGTCTGTGGATTATTTACTTGAAAATGAATATCAAATCTCTGAAGACCCACAAGTGTTGGAAACTTCGTTTACTGATGGACCTGAAAACTTTAACATTTACGTTAAAATTGATGGTGACACTATCCATCACAGACAGTTTGACGCGAAAATCTACCCCCCAAAAGTTAGATACACTGTTGACGTAAGATTTTTATTAAAAGACTTATTAAGAGAATTAACCGAAATTTTTTCATCAAAAAATTTAACTTTAGATTATATGGGTGTTCGCTTGGCTCGTTAATATTTATCAAAAAAACCAACAGACACTTATGAGTACAGACAAGAATTTTGATTATTTAGGACAAACGTTTCAGTTACAATTACTGAATCAAATTATCACAGATAAGGACTTCGCACATTCAATTGTGGGGGTAGTAGAGAATAGTTATTTTGAAAATAAGTATTATAAAATCATCATTCAGATGGTTAAAGAATACTACTCAAAATATGAAGCTAGTCCTAATTTTGAAACTCTGTCTCAGATTGCAAAAAGTGAAATTTCGCAAGAATTAGCACGAAAAATAGTATTAGATACAATTGGTGAGATTAAAATCGCACCTGACGAAGGTAAATCATTCGTTCAAGAAAAGGCATTAAAATTCTGTAAACAACAAGAGTTACAGAAAGTAATGGGTAAGGCTCAAAAAATCATTGATTCAGGTGAATTTGAGTCTTACGACCAGCTTGAAGCTATGGTGAGAGATGCATTACAAGTCGGTAATGTAGATAGAGGTACGGGTAACGTATTTGACAATCTTGATGATGTATTATCTGATGATTACCGACACCCAATCCCAATGGGGATACCAGGAATCGACAACCTACTTAAAGGTGGATTAGCAAAGGGTGAAATTGGTGTAATCCTAGCACCAACAGGTGTAGGTAAAACTACCGTAACTTCAAAAATTGCCAACCACGCTTTCAATATGGGATTTAATGTTCTTCAAATATTTTTTGAGGACAATCCCAAAATCATCCAAAGAAAACACTTCACTATGTGGACAGGAATTGCTCCTGACAAATTAGGGGAACACAAAGAAGAGGTAATGGAAAAAGTAAAACGTATTGAGGAAACAATGCCGAACAAACTTTTACTCACAAAATTACCTTCAGACACTTTAACAATGTCACAAATTAAAAGTCAGATTAGAAAAATGATTGCTGACGGAACAAATATTGATGTTGTTATTTTGGATTACATTGATTGTGTTACCCCTGAAAAAGTGTTAGAAGATGAATGGAAGAGTGAGGGTTCAGTAATGAGAGCATTTGAAGCGATGTGTCATGAATTACATATTGCTGGTTGGACTGCAACACAAGGGAATAGAAGTTCAATCTCGTCTGAGGTAGTAACTACTGACCAAATGG
>SXGQ01536293.1_pt1 | contig 32994 bp, 34 predicted proteins | sample 3178371 | NCBI WGS metagenome assembly SXGQ01 (sample SAMN11356859, study PRJNA531348) | freshwater metagenome | isolation source: freshwater sample F1-20 | place: China: Fuxian Lake, Yuxi | collected 2017-12-25
GAACCGGAATCGCGAAGATCGGAAAGTCTTGGCTCGCCTCCGCGTGCCTCCACTGCTCGGTTGAGCTGGGAAAGGGCAAGGACGGGAACTTCGAGCTCGCGCGCCATTTGCTTTAGAGAGCGGGAAATCTCGGTGACTTGCTGAACAAGATTGTCAGAATTCCTGCTTTGTGTCGGTACCATAAGCTGGAGATAGTCTACAATGATAAGCCCGAGACCCTTTTCGCTTTTCAATCTCCTTGCCACTGCCCGCATTTTCAAAATATTATTTGCAGGCTGATCATCTATGTATATCGGAGCTTCTGATAGTCTATCCATGGCTTCGCGAATAGCTTGAAAATCACTATCTACATTGAGATTTCTTCCTGTACGAAGCTTCCATGAGTCAACCTGTGACTCCGCCGCAAGCATACGATCTACGAGCTGTTGTGAGCTCATTTCAAGAGAAAATATTCCAACAGGCACATTGTGTTTTATTGCTGTTATACGAGCAATATCGAGGGCTAGGGAAGTTTTACCCATAGAAGGTCGTGCCGCTAGGATTATGAGGTCGGATTTTTGTAATCCTGCGAGTTTATTATCGAGCGCATGAAAGCCAGTAGGAATGCCACGAAGCTCATCTCTTGTGCTATGAAGCTTATCTATCCTCTCCCATGCTTCTACGAGCGTATCTTTCAAAGCGACAAATTTGTGAGTTCCTGTGAAATTTGTAACTTCAAAGATCTTCTTCTCCGCTTTATCAAGTGTCTCCTCTATATCCATTTCTTCATCGAAGCCGAGATTACCGACATATTCTGATGCATGTATAAGATCTCGCATAATATGCTTTTTTTGTATGATTTCCGCATAATGTTTAGCATTGGTAGAAGAGGGAACTCCATGCACGAGTTCGGTAAGATAAGTCATGGCACCGACTTGTTCTATAATATCTTTTTCCTTGAGCCGTGAAGAAAGTGAGAGAAGATCAATAGGTGTGCCTTTTCCATGAAGCTCTATCATAACAGACCATATGAGCTTGTGACGATCGGAATAAAATGCTTTTTCGCTTACAACATCCATTACCTCATGCATCACTTCTGGGCGTATCATAATAGATCCGAGCAATGCCTTTTCCGCCTCCAGACTTTGTGGGGGAATACGTAAATCTTTTGTTTTGAAATATGGAGATGAAGTGGGGTTCATAAATATTTGTGAGAATATTGTATCATGCAAGGTATCACCATGTGCAAATACAGAAACGGGTATAAGAAGTGAATAAGGTGTGGATGGTGATACCAGAAAGATAAGTACACAATATACTTGCATAATACTCAATACTATGATATGGTGATTTTAGAGCTTTTTGAATTTTATTGTAGTGAAGGCTACAAGACCATAGCGAATTGGCGCGTGAAGTCTACACTTCTATTGAAGGTGTGCTATGGGTTATTTGGTCAAAAGACCTAGCGGACGAGAGAGCAGTTGTTATCGATAACGACCAGACGAGTGTCCGCTGAATTTATTCACCAATCATCACGTGTTCTATATGAACTACGCGAAGAATGTGAGTATAAAGGGTAATTGAGTCTCTGGACTTGATTATCCTTTTTTTATAATTTTTAATTCAAACCCCTCTCCACTATCCTTCAGTTCATACCCCCTTTCTTCTATTTCCTTACGCAAAGCATCTGCCTTATCCCATTCTTTGTTTTCCCTCGCTTCATTTCGAGCTTCGGCAAGTGCTGTCACTTCCGCAGGGATCGAGTCTTTCAATTCATTTTTATTTTTCATATCCTTCACAGCATGCAATCCAAGACCAAATACTTTATCAAAATCCAATAGTAAAACTATCTTCACTTTCGCTTCAACTGAATGATCCTTTATAAGCTCCCAAGTAAGTGCAATAGCTCCTGGCATATCCATATCATTATTTATCTTTTCGTTAAACTCTGCTTTATAGTCACGAGGATTCTCCACTGCATGTATATGTTCATGTTCTACCTCACCTAGTCTTATAAATGTCTCTATAAGCTTTATATACGCTATTTGTGCTGCTTTTACAGCATCAAAACTAAAGTTTACCTGTGATCGATAGTGCGCAGTAAGAAGCCAATATCTGAAGGCAAGAGGGGATATACCCGAATCAGTAATATCAGCCAATTTCAAAAAGTTTCCTTTTGACTTTGACATTTTATCCTCATTTACATTCATAAAAGCTCCATGCAACCAGTAGTTTACAAAGGTCGTATCTGTACTTGCTTCTGATTGTGCTATTTCATTTGTGTGATGGGGGAAAATGAGATCAGTGCCGCCAGTGTGTATGTCTATAGTAGATCCGAGAGCGCGAATAGCCATAGCAGAACATTCTATACTCCAGCCAGGACGTCCTTTGCCGAATGGTGCATCGTATTGAACATCGCCATCTTCTTCGATTTTGAATTTCCATAAAGCAAAGTCTCGCGGATTTTCTTTTTCATACTCATCATTTTGTATTCTTTGCTGTAATGTTTTTGTATCATTTGCGTCTATTTTAAGCTTTGCCAACTCGCCGTATTTCGTAAATTTCCCAATACTAAAGTACACACCATCCTTTGTCGTATAGGCAATTCCTTTTTCCAGAAGAACAGAGATAATTTTTATCATCTCTTCTATATGATCCGTTGCTCGAAGAAGCTTGTGTGGAGTGAGAATATTCATAGAATGTAAATCAGCAAGAAAAAGAGTTTCATAATGTCTAGTCAATTTTTCCAAACTTATTTTCTTCTCCCGACTTCTTTTTATTGTTTTATCATCAATATCAGTAATATTCATTACTTGAGTCACAAAATATTTATTATATTCAAAAACCCTACGAAGAATGTCATACATAACGAAAGTGCGCAGGTTACCGATATGAACTGTATCATAGACAGTAGGTCCGCAATTATAGATACCAACTTTTCCTTCAATAAGAGCTTTGAACTCTTCTTTTTTACTTGTAAGTGTATTATGAAGATGTATATTCATATGTTGTAGTATAGCTTTCATATTGTCCGAAATCAAATCATTTGAGATAATAATACGCATAAACAAAATCACAAAATGAATAAAGAAAAAAGCTCCAAGATTATCATAGGGACGGTTGCTATAATTGTCTTAATTTTTACCTTCTATATTGGGAATTTCTTCGGAGAGAAAAAGGGTAGAGAGAAAGTATTATCTAGCTTGATACCAGGTAGTATAAATATTAGTAGTGATCAATTTGCTCCATTTTGGAAAGTTTGGACTACTCTGAATGAAAAATTCGTAGAAGCTACCACGACAGATAGTGAGAAGAGAGTATACGGAGCTATACAGGGTCTTGCTAACTCTCAAGGCGATCCATATACAGTATTTTTTCCACCGGAGGAAAATAAAGCATTCAAAAGCGATATATCTGGAAAATTTGAAGGAGTAGGAATGGAGCTTGCAATAAAAGACGGCATACTAACCGTAGTTGCTCCACTCAAAGATAGTCCCGCATATACTGCAGGGGTAAAATCCGGTGATAAAATAATAAAGATAAATGATAAGTCGGCAGTAGATATGAATGTGGAAGCAGCTGTAAAAATAATAAGAGGCACTGCAGGTACTATAGTAAAAATAGTATTTCTAAGAGATGGTTCGAATGAGCCAATTGAAAAAACACTTACTCGAGCAATAATCAATATACCTACCATTGAAATAGAGAGGAAATCAACTTCAAAAAAATCTTCTCCTGCAAATTCTATATTAGGTGAAGAAGATTCCGATGTTTATGTTATAAAGTTATTTAGCTTCAGCGCAGAGTCTCCTACACTTTTCCGTACAGCTCTTCGTGGATTTTTGGAAAGTGGTAAAAGAAAACTCATAATAGATCTTCGTAATAATCCTGGTGGATATTTAGATGCCGCATGGGATATGGCTTCATGGTTTTTGCCGGCAGGGAAAATCATAGTTACAGAAGATTTTGGTGGAAAGTCAGAAAATAAAATCTACAAGAGCAAGGGTTATGATGTGCTAAACAAAGTCTTCGGTAAGGATTATAAAATAGCTATACTTGTAAATAACGGTTCAGCTTCGGCATCAGAGATACTTGCTGGAGCCCTGCAGGAGCATGATGTTGCCAAGCTTGTAGGAATAAAAACCTTCGGTAAAGGATCAGTGCAGGAGCTTGTAGAGATTACCAAGGATACATCGCTCAAGGTTACTATAGCTCGTTGGCTTACACCGAAGGGTCATAACCTTTCCCATGATGGTCTTAAGCCAGACTATGAGATAGTCCTAACAGCAAAGGATATAGAAGCCAAACGCGATCCACAAATGGATAAGGCAGTTGAAATTTTGAAAAATTAAAGTAATATACAGATATGAAAATAATATTATTGAAAGATGTGGCAAAGGTGGGGAAGAAATATGATGTGAAGAATATAAGTGATGGATATGCCCTCAATTTACTTATTCCAAAGGGTTTAGCAGTGATAGCTACAGCAGATATAGTGAAGAAGCTTGATTTGGAAAGATCTCGAGATGAGGGTGAAAAGAGAGTTCGTGAGGAACTTATTTTGAAGAATTTATCCGATCTTGATGGTGTTACCGTGACTATGACAGAGAAGGCAAATGAAAAAGGGCATCTTTTTGCGGGGATTCATACTCCGGAAATTGTTCCTGCTATAGAAAAGCAAACGAGATTACAGATTGCTCCTGAGTACATAGTACTAGATAAACCTATCAAAGAAATAGGAGTACATATTGTAGAAGTGAGAGTGGGGAACAAGAAAGTGAAGTTTAATCTAGATGTGAAGGCTAAATAATGTGGGCAATCTTTTTTCTTTTAATAGTATTGTCGAAATGAGTCTTTCTCTTTGTTCCAAATGATACTTTACCATTCTTGAGCGCAAATAGGGTATGATCCTTACCTATACCGATATTTCGTCCAGGAAGCACATCTGTACCTCGCTGACGCACGATAATAGAACCTATAGTGACTAATTCACCGTGATTTACCTTTACTCCAAGGTATTTTGGATTGGAATCTCTACCATTCTGCGTTGATCCGCCTGATTTCTTGGTTGCCATAGTGGAAATAGTATATACCAAGAGATGATTTTGGGCAAGTCCATAATCTGTGTATTTGGCTTCATTTACATATCAAAATAAGCATTGTCTAGAAACCCTTATAAAATAAGGGTATTTTGACGTTTTTGACTATAAAACACTTGACAATCAATATCAGTTATGCTAGTATTATAGGTAATAAATGAGGTATGTAGTTCATTCTACATAACCTCATTTTAAATTATATGATTGAATTTACAACAGGTATTGCATTTCTTTTGTCCTCAATGTATGGATCGACTGCTATTGGTACTAATGCTGTGAATCAACCATTAACAGCTACTACAGAAGATCAGACTCCCGTCATCTCTACAAGCGACAGGGAAGTGCTTGAAAAGTATATTCGTGAACATTTCGCAGATACTCCTATTCTTATAGAAATCGCAAAATGCGAATCGACCATTACTCACTTCAAAGAAAGCGGAGAAGTGATACGTGGAAATAAAAACAAAGCCGATGTCGGAGTGATGCAGATCAATGAAAAGTATCACCTTGAGACATCAGAGAAGCTTGGATACGATATTCACTCTGTAGAAGGTAATGTGGCTTATGCCAAGTATCTCTACAAGAAATTTGGGTCGAAGCCATGGAAGGCGTCATCTCCATGTTGGAAGAAGGCAATAGCTGTGATCAATGATACGGTTATTGCGAAGAAGTAATATTCTCTAATAGGATATAAAATTATATCAACAAAGATCACCCGAAAGGGTGGTTTTTGTTTTGACTTTTTCAAGTCACCTTGATTTCTATATAGCGTCTCACAATCTTTCTTTTACGACATAGTATTATAAGAAATGGGGTGCCTTATGAAAGACACCACTTCCCTCCTGTGAGTTTATTTTTTAGACCATCTAGGTACTTGTCGCAGATTTCAACTTTTTAGTATCATCTTTTTTATTTTCTTCTATATTATTATTGAGCTTCTCTACTATCGGTTCCCAGACATATTTTATAAAAAACTCTTTTCCTTCTTTCCAGAGAAACTTTGTCGGAGATGAAAGATACTTTGTCCATACATGATAAACAGCTTCTTTAGCATATTCGAGATTGGTCTTGGTGGCAGGCGCCTCTATAGCCTTCCTTATATCGAAGCCTAGATAGCCGAGTATGATAAGTCCCAATACACATATCACAATCCATTTGATCATATGGGTTTATTATAACATTTTATTTTCTCCGCAGGGTAGAGAGCTCTTCCCTTACGACATTTCTATCATCCCAAGGAATAGTTTGTTTGCCTATAATCATGCTCTGTTCTGCGCCTTTGCCGGTAATGATTACAATATCATCTGCTTTTGCTAAGTGAAAAGATTTATTTATTGCTACACGACGGTCTTCGATAATAAAGAGATTCTGATCTCTTACTTTTCCAGCCTGTTCAGTGGCAACTGCAATGTCATTCAAAATCTCCTGAGGATCGTCATCATAAGGATCAACATTAGCAACTATAACATAGTCTGCCATACGACCCGCGATACTACCCATAAGTGGTCTCTTTGCCTTGTCTCTGCCTCCACCTTCGGCACCGAGAAGAACTATTATCTTTGCTCCTACTTTGCGTATAGATTGAGCCGTTTCCAAAACTCTAGTCATACTTTCCTTCTCATGCGCATAATCAACAATCACGGTAAAATCTTGTCCTTTGTTTATTATTTCCATTCTGCCTGGTATGGTTTTCAATTCCTGCAAGCCTCTTTTAATAAAAGAATCATCTATGCCGAATTGTCTAGCAATGATAATAGCTGGTAAAGCATTGTAGACATTAAATTTACCAAGAATGCTAATATCGAATACATTATTCCCTATCATAAAACTTGCTCCAGATGGAGTATCCTTTATATATTCTGCCTTATAGTCTGCTGTGGAATTTTCTAAAGCAAAAGTGATTTTTTTATCGGCATTAAATTTTGAAAAATAGTCGCTATGCTCACTGTCTTTATTTGCAATAATAACTTTTTCTATTTTATTGCCGTTTATAATTTTTCTCTTTGAAGAATTAAGTTTGGCAAAAATACTTCCTTTGGTTTCTTTATATTTTTTAAAACTTCCTCCATGCGATGGTAAATGTTCTGGAAAAAGATTGGTAAAGACGAGGATATCATAATCTATTCCGATATGACGATATTGCTTTATACCTTCTGAAGTTGTTTCTATAATACAATGTGTACAGCCAGCCTTGACCATATCTGACATCAACCTTTGTATTTCAAATCGTCCCGGCATAGTCATATGATATGTATTGAGCTTTTCCCTATCGCCTATGCGCACATTTGCAGTAGTTATAATTCCCGTCTTATGTCCTCCCGCCATAAGGCATGACCAGATGAAGTTTATAGTGGAGGTTTTGCCCTTTGTGCCTGTTACGCCTAAAATTATCATTTTTTGTGAAGGAAATCCATAAATCAAAGCGCCGAGAAGCGCCATAATAGCGTAATAGATATTGAAAATGAAATTTGGTACTACTTTCTTAAGGTTTTTTTTCATAGTTTCCAGTATATCATTTTTCAGCTTATTTGTTATAATTTGCTTCATTGGAGGAAATTAAACCATTAATATGTCGCTGTATTTAGATAAACAAGAATTCATCCCTATACTTCTTGGAAATGATATAAATTCCTATAGTATTGCAAGGGCATTTCATGAAGCTTATAGTGTAAAGTCTATAATTATCGGCAAGCTTAGAAGTGGGCCGAATAATCACAGTAGAATAAGTAAATTAGTCGTTATTTCTGATATAGAAAAAAGCGAAACTTTCTGCAAAACAATGAAAACAGTGGTGGAGAAGTATGGAGACAAAAAACTAATTCTTATTGGTTGTGGAGACACCTATGTGAATTTGATTATTGAAAATAAAAATGCTTTGTTGACATCATCTTTCATAATACCTTATATAGACGAAACCCTTATGAACCAGCTCATTAAAAAAGAAAAGTTCTATGGAATGTGCGATAAATACAATATCGATTATCCGAGAACTTTTATTTTAAAAAAGGATACTCCTGAAGGCTATACCCTTCCCTTTCAATTCCCTGTTATATTGAAACCATCCAGTGGTATAAATTACTGGAAATATCCTTTTGTTGGGCAGGATAAAGTCTTTAAATTAAAAAATAAAGAGGAGTTCGACGCAATTTCAAAGAAAATTTTCGATTCAGGATACTCTGATTCACTTATTATTCAAGATTTTATACCTGGAGATGATTCCTTTATGAGAGTTTTGACCTGCTATTCTGATAGAAATGGAAAGGTAAAGATGATGGCACTTGGTCATGTGCTTCTTGAAGAGCATACTCCTCATGGGCTTGGCAATCATGCAGCGATTCTCTCTGATTATGATGAGCCACTTATAGAGAAACTTAAGATATTTCTTGAACAAATAGGCTATATTGGCTTTTCTAATTTTGATATAAAATACGATAGTCGTGATAATAAATACAAAGTATTTGAAATAAATTTACGACAAGGGAGAAGTAACTTTTATGTTACTGGATCAGGACATAATCTTGCCCGCTATATCGTAGAAGAATATGTAAGAAATAAAACATTGACAATAGATATTGTAAAAGAAAAGAATCTCTGGCTTGTCATACCCAGAGCAGTTGTTCTAAAATACACAAAATCCGAGGAATTAAAGAAAGAAATATGTGAACTTATTAAAAATAACAAAGTCATAAATCCTCTTTTCTATAAAGGTGATAGCGATATACGACGAATGTTTTATCTCATAAAGTCATATTTTAGTCATTTTGTTAAATATAAAAAATATTATGAATAAAAAAATAGGAGTACTTGGTGGTATGGGTTCGCAAGCAACACAGTATTTTTTCAAAAAAATAATAGAAAATACCGATGCTGACCGAGATCAGGACTATCCCGATATGATAATTATCAATCAGGCAAGTCTTCCCGACAGAACGGCTATTATACAGTCTGGAGAGACTGAAGAATTCATTTCTATGATTGAAAGAAATCTGAAAATACTCGAATTTGCTCAAGTAGATCATATAGCAATAACCTGTAATACAAGTCATTTTTTCTTTAACAAAATTCAATCAAAAACAAAATTACCTATTATAAATATGGTAGAAGAAACAGTAAAGAGTATTATAAATAATGCGATAGTAAAAAAAATAGGAATTTTGGCTACCGATGGAACAATACTTACCAAAATATATGAAAATGAGTGTATAAAAAATAATATTGAAGCCATCATTCCCTCTACAGAGAGTCAGAAAAAGATAATGAATATTATTTATAAAGAGATAAAAGCAGGAGAAAAAGGAAATTTTGATAGCTTTATGGAAGTGGTAGAAGAATTAAGAGATAAAGAATGCGATGCCATTATACTTGCCTGCACTGAATTATCATATCTCAAAGAAAACCACAAAATGCCAGAGTACTGTGTAGACGCACTTGATGTGCTTGTGAGAAAAACTATTGAACTTTCAGGGAAAAAATTAAAAAGATAAGTTTTGGAATTTATTTTGATATAAATAAGTGAAATTTATAGATATGATAATGGATTGAGATATGCATTTCTCGGCGCTACAGGAATTACAGCGTTTTTGCATTTGACACCATTGGTGAGCTTTTGAATGGTAACTCCTTCGCTTGCAAATACAGTAAAGTGTAAATGCGGACCTGTTGCATAACCGGTAATACCGCTATAACCTATGATTTCACCAGTTATTACCTCTTGACCTATTTCCGCTTTTATAAGCGATAAATGAGCATAAAGAGTAGATAGACCATTATAATGCTTTACTAATATCCATTTTCCATAAGAGCGACATCGGCCGGCATTTGCAAGATCCATATTACCAGAACCCATTATCACTCCGCTCAAAGCAGATTTTATGGGCGTTCCAATAGGAGTTCCTAAATCTATTCCATTATGAGTACCTCCACGCACTTCTGCGGCAAATTTTGTATTGCCAAAATACTGAGTGATTTTGACATTTTCGAGAGGCCATTTGAGCACTCCAGAACCCGTAGTCGGAATATTACCCAGATTCACAACTGTTTTTAGGGCAGATTCAAAATCCATCAATTCTCTTTCAAATTCTTCTTTCTGTAGCTGTTTTGCAATCAGTAGCTTTTTATAATTCGCTTCGGTATTCTTCGTTTCTGATAGGATATTACTTTTTTCTTTTACCGTATCAGCCACTATCTTCGTCTGATTTTTCAAATCATTTGTTAGACTGACGAGTTCAGTTTTCTTTTTTTCTGTCTGTTTTTTATTTTCTTCAAGATCAGTTTTTAATTCTACAAGATCATCTATTCTATCTTGCATGCTTCCTTGAAGTATGGCCAGTTCGTCTGCATTATTCCAAATATCTGAGAGTGACTTTTTACCAAGCATTGCCTCTACAATTCCCATGGAATCCATTTTATAAATATTGTATAGAGATTGTGAGATTACAGTTTTACTATTATATATTCTCTCATTCTTATCACCTATCTGAAGAGATAATTCTCGTATCTCGAGATTTTTTGAGGCGATTTTATTTTCGGTTACCTTGGTATCGGTTTGCAATTTCTTTTTTGAAATATCCAATGATTTTATGGTTTTATTCAGTGAATCTTTTTCTTTTCCTATTTCTTCTATTTCATTTTGATATTGCTTTATTTCTTTTTCCAATTTATCTATAGCATTATTTCTGTCATTGATTCTACTCTTTATATCTTCTGCAGTTTCCGCAAAGACATTTGAAAGGCATGTAGCATAAACAAGCATGATAATAACGAACTTCGATATATATGAATATAAATGATCTCTATAATTTCTCATAAGCGGAAGTGAGCCTCTTAAGCGTTTCTTCCTTGCCTAGAATTTCTGAAATAATAAATGGATCTGGGGATTTATCCTTTCCAGACAGGGCATATCGCATAGGCCAGAGAACATTTCCCTTCCCTTTTTCTTCCGCAAGTGGCCATAGAATAGACTTTACATTTTCTTTACTGAAGTCATCAAGTGGAGATAATAGGTCCATTATTGTTTTTAAATATGTTTTTGTATTTGCAATATCCTTTTCCTGTTTCCACATTAGTGATTCTTTGGCATAATCTGCAATAGTGTTTACAAATGAAAGTTCACCATCGATAAAGCTTTGTATTTCTCCAAAATAGCTAATTTTTTCTTTTATAAGAAACAATATTTTTTTATTGATATTTTTAGGTAAAAAGTCCTTTGCTTTTTCTGCAAATTCTTCAATGGTCATCTTTTCTATGTATTTTTTATTTATCCAATTGAGCTTTTCGATATTGAATATTGCTCCGCCCTTCTGAACTTTGCCCATATCGAAGGTCTGTATAAGTTCTTCAAGGCTGAATATTTCTTGATTAGTGCCTGGGTTCCAGCCTATAAGAGCAACACAATTGAGTATTGCCTCTGGTAAATACCCTTTATTCCTATAATAGGTTAACGATACGCTTTCTCCGTGCTTCCTTTTTGAAAGCTTTGATCTATCCTCAGCTAAAACAAGCGGTAAATGGGCGTATAGCGGTCTAGGAGCACCTATCGCTTCCTGTATCAATATCTGACGAGGAGTATTTGAAAGATGTTCCTCCGCTCTTATAACATGAGTAATACCCATTTCAAAATCATCTATTACAACAACGAGGTGGTAAAGTGGCTCATCTATATTGCGGGCTATAATAAAGTCACCGAGATCAGTCGTATCAATAGTGATTTCCCCTCGTATAGTATCAGTAAAAGTGACTTTTTTATTTGGATTATTGAATCGTATTACTTCATTCTCCTGCCCTGCTTTCTCTCCTTCTTCTATTTTTTCTTTTGAGATATATACATGACCACCTTCAATCAATTTCTTTATATATGATTTATGTATGTCAATTCTGTCGGATTGTTTGATAAAAACATCATGATTTAGTCCGAGCCATTTTAGATCATCTACGAGTCCTTGAGTCCACTCCTCTCTATTTCTTGCCTTATCAGTATCTTCAATGCGCAAAGCAAAAGTTCCTGCATTTTTTCTTGCAAATAAAAAGCTAAAAAGCGCTGTTCTTACTCCACCAATATGCAGAAATCCTGTGGGTGATGGAGCAAATCTTGTTATTACTTTGCTTTCAGTCATGTTTTCATATTATAACAAAAAAGCACCGATTAAGGTACTTTTTTGTTTTATCTATATATCAGTATTTATTATCACTTAACTTCTGCAACTGTAGATGTAACGCGGAAAACCTTCATAATTATATTTCCCGCTGAATTCTTAACTGGCAAATCCTTCGCTATGTCAAATTTCTTATCACCATTATCTAAATGAAGCATTGCATAATATGTGCTACCTTCCATAGTAGATTTTGTAAGAGTGATTTTGCCAGGATTTATACCCTTGTCAAAATACTGATATCCAATAATGTCTCCTGGTTGACCGTTTTTGTCGGCATGTATAACTACGAATCCAGGGTTCGCAAGCTGTACTGAAGAAATATACACGATATTTCCAGGGAATTGATCAGTCACCACGATTCTATTACTTTCCTTTGAAGTTGCAAGAGATGAGTCATCCATTGTTTCTTCTGTAGTAGAAGGTGCAATAGCTTTGTCTCCTTTAAACATATAGTAACCTAATGCAATTAATACTACTATAACTATAACAGTCACTAACCATTGCCAAGTCCTAACTCCATTTTCTTCTGGTTGCATATTTTTTTAATTAATTAATAATTTATGTATATTACGAGTATATCATAAAAGCTACTCATGTTTCAAGCCTATTTCAAGTATAACCTCGGCAATCTTTGAAGAAGCATCAGTATGGCTCCATTCCTTGGCGCTTTGGCGCATTTTATCCATAATATGTTTATTATTCATGATTCTGTCAATTTCTGAAATGAGTATATGTGAGGTTAGATTATGTTCTTCTATTACCGTACAAGCGCCACTATGAGCATAAGAGAAAGCGTTTTTCATTTGATCATGGCTTATTTCTTTGCGTAATGGAATTATTATTGATGGCAATCCCCATGCAGATATTTCAAATATTGCCGATCCTGCGCGTGATATGACAATATCACTTACTCCTGCTGACATTCTCATAGAAAGATCATTGAGATAATCAAACGGATGATATCTGTGAGCGTTCATATTATCTTTCAGCACAATTTCTGCGGTATCTTTTACTATATTCCAGTTTTTCCTACCGGTTTGATGTATGATTTGATATTTATTAACAAGTTCACCTATGCTATCTATTATAATATCGTTTATATTTTGAGATCCTTGAGAACCTCCAAGAACAAGAATAGTGGGTGTCTGTTCTTCAAGATTAAGAAATTCTCTCGCACCATTTTCAAGTGGTATTACCACTTCTTTTCTTATAGGATTGCCTGTAAAAGCTATTTTTGTTTTTACTACGTTGTTTTTATCATTTTCAGCAAAGATCTCTGCAGCTTCTGGATATGATACGGCTATCTTTTGTGCAAATCCTGCTGCCCAAGAATTTACTTTTCCAGGGCTACTATCGGATTCATGTATTACAATAGGGATTCTTAGAATTTTTGCTGCGAGAAGCGCTGGAAAACTACCGTACCCTCCCTTTCCAAATACAATATCTGGATATATGTTGTACATTTTTATAATCGCTACTGCGACTCCATAGATTGTTTTGAATACATCTATGAAATTTAGAATAGAAAAATATCTGCGGATTTTACCAGCTGGGACTTGTATAAATTCTATTTCATTATCAAACAAAGCTCGGGGATTATACCTTGAAGGAGCCATGTAATAGAGTTTTGGCATCAATATTTTCTTTTCTTTCACTTTGTCATTTATAGCTTGTGCTATGGCGATAATAGGGTAAAAGTGTCCACCAGTTCCACCACCTGTAAATAATATTTTCATTTTATTGATTTAATTATGGATTTTATATCTAGAAATATTTGCAATGATTCCAGTTGCTCCAAGTATGACTATAAGTGCCGTACCTCCATGACTTACAAAAAGTAGTGGCATTCCTGAAAGAGGTATGAGACCTAGCATTGACGAAATATTCATAAACGATTCTATAATAATAAGTATAGCAATTCCTATAACAGTTAGTCTACCAAATGAATCAGGTGCCAGAGTAGCAATTTTTGTAGATTTTATCAAGAATAATAAAAATAAAACGATAAGCAAAACACTTCCAATAAAACCGAATTCCTCGGCCATAACAGCGAATATTGAATCTCCTATAGGTTCTGGAAGATAATTGAATTTCTGAATGCTTTGACCAAATCCTCTGCCAGTCATCTGACCTGATCCTATAGCAATGAGTGACTGTTTTATCTGATATCCTGCCCCCTGCGCATCACTTCCTTGATTAAAAAATGTAATTACTCTTTGCATAGCATATCCATGAGTAAATATATAAGATAGAGAAATAAGAACTATGAATGATATAAGTATTATTAGATGTTTGACCTTTGCTCCAGATATAAAAAGCATTATGAGCCCAGTAATAGCGATAACGATAAAAGTATCTGTATCTCTCTGGAATACAAGCATAGCTCCAAGTATTGTCATTATTACAATATAGGCAAGTGCGCTGTATCTGAATTCCAATACTTTTCCCTTAAGCCCTGATAGCCATGCTGAAAAATATATAATAAATGTAATCTTTAGAAATTCTGAAGGCTGTAAACTTATAAACCCCAAATCTATCCAGCGAGATGCTCCACCATGACTTATAGCTAATTGCGGTATAAATATAAGAAGATTAAGTATAATCGCTGATAGAAAAATATAAAAAGCGTATTTCTTCAGTTTATTATAATTAATTCTAGATATAAAAATAAAAGCAAAAATCCCAAGGAAAAGGTTTATAAGTTGTTTCAAAGCTATTGATTGAAATATTGCCTCATCTCGAGCCAGAAGACCCAGTGATGCGGATGCAAATATAAAAAACCCTGATATAGCAAGTAATGTTACAGAGAGCAAAAATAATCTATCTATTTTTAATTCATTGTTCATTATTTGTATTTACATTTTTAAAATTTTCAATATCTTCTCTGACTTTGTTATACTCTGGCAATTCATTTAGATTAGATAATCCGAGATACGATAGAAGCTCTATTGTTGGTTTATACAAAAAACTTCTTTGATCTTTTTCATTTTCTGTTTTTCCAACTAAACCTCGTACAAGAAGATTTCTCAATATAAATTGAGAATTAACTCCTCGCATATAATCAATTTCAGCTCGTGATATAGGACCTTGATAGAGGATAATGGAAAGAGTTTCAAGTCCAGCTTTTCCAAGGTCTTTTATCAGTTCTTCTTTTGTGAGTTTCTCGATGAGTTCCGATACTTCTCTTGCAGTTCCAAGTGCGACTTCATTATCTGATTGAATGATAGTCAACCCACGATCCTTTAATGAAACAGCAAGCGCAGAAATCCCCTCTTTGACTTCATTTTCATTTTTACTCAAAATGTCCCCAAGCTTTTTCAAAGATACCGGTTCCGCTTTCCAAAAGAGTATTGCTTCGAGTTGGGATTCTAATTTCAATTCAGATTTCATGATTAATTATTATACACTGAAGATAGTTAATTGTATTTAGGCACTCCAATAGTATTTGTTTCCATATCGATATCGCCGAAATTCTTTTCTTGTGATACTTGTATTATCCCCTGCTTCACAAGCTCAAGCATAGCGAGAAAACTTACGATGACATTTACTTTTTCTTGTTTATGAACACCCGAGAAATCACTGAATTTCATTTTCAGTCCCTGAGTGATTCTCTTTGTGAGACTGTCTATCATTTCTTCAAGACTTACTACTTGTCGTATAACCGCTTTCGGCACTACTTCCTTTTTCGGTAGAGATTTTATTATATCTTTTATAGCTTGAGCGAGATTTATAAGATTCATACTCTCGTCAGGGGAAAATACTGGCTCAGTCGCTCTCTGTTTCGCTGGTTGAAAGGTGATTTGTAATCCAAAAAGACTTTTTACATGAATACTCGCGTCTTTTATTCTCTGATATATTCTCAGTCGTGTTTCGAGATCATGTATTCCTCCTTCTTCCTCTTCCGTGAGTGTCAACGCAGGCAGAAGTGATTTCGATTTTATTAAAAGAAGCGTCGAGGCAATGAGGATAAAATGTGCCGATTCTTCCATAGGCATTGCTCCCGCATTTTGAATATGGGAAATGAAGTCATCGGTGACCTTTGCAAGCGAAATATCATTAATAAAAAGCTTTCTTTTTTCTACAAGTGAAAGGAGCAGATCAAGAGGACCTTCAAAGACAGGGGTTTTGATGCTGAATGCAGGGGGCATGGTGGTATTATAGCAGAAAGCTCTTAATAAAAATCAGCCGCTCGGAATGAACCAAAACGGCTGGGTGAAATGGTATTCGGCTGAGTTTACCTGCGAGACTGTAACAATTTTTCTCATTTTTCCAGCTTTTTTCTTCCAGTAACCATGGTGATAAGCCTCTCTCTGTTCATGGGCTTTTCACGCAGAAAGGCTGTGACAAGTTTGCCGACAAATGTTTCCGGCATCGTTGCCTTATTGATAACTCCGTCGAGACAGCTCCCTTCATCATCGCATTGTGCTGAAGTGAGTGCAAAGACAACAGCTTCAGGGTTTATCTCTTTGATATGACTAGAAAGTAACCTGGCATTAAGCTCCCCCGGTCTATTTGAGACCAGTACCAGTTGCAATGCCCTGTCTTTTCTCACATGTCCGATAATTTTTTTAAAATCTGGATTTGTGATCAGTGTATACTCCCGATTCTCCATGAGATTGGTAGTAGAAAAATATCTTCCCGTAGTCATTCTTGCAATACTACTGAGTTGAACTATCAACACCGAATCCGCCCCACTGACTTCGCCATTTGTCATAAGTCTTTCCTCCATATTGATTGTTTAAGAACCAACTCCGTTGATTTATATATACCATAAGTATTAATATGTAGCAATGTACTTGACAATATAGATATAACGTTCTAGAAGTCACCATGTTTATAGCCGACATGGCTGTTTACAGTTTTCACCCCGCATGGATCATGTCCCTGCGGTTTTTTTATTTCTCCTCTATAAATTTAATTCTTAATTCTCTTAATTGTTTATTACTTGCCGGAGAAGGTGCATTCATCATCAGGTCCCTTCCCTCGCCTGTTTTTGGATATGCGATAACTTCACGTATATTGGGTTCTCCCATAAGAATCATAACTATTCTATCGATACCTGGAGCAAAACCGCCATGCGGAGGAGCGCCATATTTAAACGCTTCAAGCATATGCGCAAACTTTGCCTGTTGCTCATCTTCGCCGATATTAAGGAGTTTGAAAACTTGTTTTTGAACTTCGCTTTTATGTATACGAATACTTCCAGAGCTTAGTTCGTAGCCATTAAGAACCAGGTCATATGAGTTTGCTTTTATAGACATAAGATCTTCCCCTTTCATAAACTTATCCATATCTTCGTCTTTGATTGAACAAAAAGGATGATGTGATGCCTGTAAATTCCCTTCATCATTTTTTTCAAACATAGGAAAATCTACTATCCATGCAAAAGCAAGCTCATTCGGGTCTTCTTTGTCTACTCTAAGATCCGGCTTATCGGAACCGTATTTTTCCAAGCATTCTTTGTAAGTGAGTCTTGGGAAAGGCATTGATGTAATTTTCTTTTCGGGGAATAGTTTTTGAACCAATTCTATAAACATAGGTTCTGTATACGACAGTACATCTTCTTGATTTACAAATGACATTTCATAGTCGAGCTGAGTGAATTCCGGCTGTCTGTCACCTCTCAAGTCTTCGTCACGCATACAGCGGGCTATTTGAAAATATCTTTCAAAACCAGCAACCATAGAGAGCTGTTTAAACTGCTGCGGTGATTGCGGTAATGCATAAAACTTTCCTGTATCAAGACGTGATGGTACGAGATATTCTCGCGAACCTTCAGGTGTTCCTTTCATAAGTATAGGGGTTTCTATTTCAATAAAATTATTTTTATGCATGTATTCGCGAAAGAAAGTGATTATCTTATCGCGCATAATAATGTTCTTTTGAAGTCTCGGTCTTCGTAAATCGAGGTAACGATATTTCAATCTTATTTCTTCTCCTATTTCTTTTCCATCACCGCTCAAATCAAATGGAGGCGTCATTGCTTCATTCAAAACTTCAATACTTAGTATTTCCATCTCTATATCACCATTAACTTTATCTTTCTGTACATTTTTCTCCGGGCGGGCATTTACTTTTCCTGTTACCTTCACTACCCATTCTGGGCGTAGCTTCACCCCCACCTCATGTGCTTCTTTTGCATTGGGCAGAATCACTCCCTGTATCTTGCCTGTGATATCGCGAAACTCAAAGAAAATCATTTTCCCCTGATCACGACGAATATCAACCCAGCCACTTATACTCACTTCTTGCCCCACCTTTGACTTTAAGTCTTTTATATATGTTCGTTCCATGTCTAGTTTATATCATGTAATTATTAAATTTGCATTTAGAGCACCCCAATAGCCTTTTTTGCCTCAGCAAGCTTCACATTTGCTTTCTCTTGAGCTTTCACCGCACCATTTTTAAGAATTTCTTTAACAGCATCAATATTCTTTGCCAACTCTCCCCTTCTCTCTCGCATTGGTTTTATAAAAGCATCCAAATCTTCTACAAGCGTATCTTTCAATATCTTATACTTACCTTTATTAGCCTCATACAAAGGTTTCAATTCACTCTCAGATTTTATAAGTTTGTGAATATTATAAACATTCAAGGGCGTTTCTCCGCTTGAATCTGTGACTATGCTCATTACGGCTTTTTGTATTTCATCGTGGGAGGCAAAAAGCGGAATGGTATTTCCATAACTCTTCGACATCTTCTGCCCATCAATACCCGGCACTATTGCCACATCTTTGACAATCATGGCTTCAGGGAGCTTGAATGTTTCCCCGAAAGTGCTATTGAATTTCTGTGCAGTATCCCGTGTGTATTCTATGTGTTGTTTCTGATCCTGACCAACGGGAACTACATCGGTATCATAGAGAAGTATATCGGCAGCCATGAGCATGGGATAATTGAAGGTTCCTACGCTTATTTCTTTATCTTTTGCTTCCGCGTCCTTGAAGGCATGCGCACGCATTAGATATGGCATAGTGGTGATAGTGTCGAATATCCATGCGAGTTCGGTATGTGCGGAAACATCTGATTGTTTGAAAATTACTGATTTTTCTGGATCAAGACCGATGGCGAGGTAGTCGAGGGCAAGATCAAGTGTATTCTTAACCATCTCGTCTGCATTTTTAATAAAATTAAGTCCATGATAGTCGGCTATCATACAGTAAAGATCATATTGACCAGATGTTTGAATATCTACAAACTGCTTCATCGCTCCAAAATAGTTGCCGATATGCGGTCGACCTGTAGGCTGTACTCCTGAAAGTAATATCTTTTTTGACATAGGTATATTATACACTATAGCCCTTCTTTCTTTAATTCCTCCACGAGCTTCTGTGCCGTCTTTGAAATTTTCTTTGGCATGGCGACTTTGGTCACAATAAGCAGATCTCCGCGGCGACCATGTTCATCAGGAACTCCCTTTTGTTTTATTCGTAATATCTCATTATGTGTTGTACCTGCAGGAATTTTCACTTCTATTTTTCCGTCGAGGGTATCGATATCAAGAATTACACCAAGAAGCGCTGTGGTTAATTTCAAATCCAATTCCATAATCAAATTGTAGCCTTCTTTGCGGAATAGTTTATGTTCCTCCACCCATATTCGTACTATAAGATCTCCCTTTCCTCCGGGACCGTCTTCGCCTTTTCCAGATACCCGCAATCCCTGTCCATTCTCAATCCCCGGCGGTATAGTCACCACCAATTTTTCTTTATTTACATTCAATTCTTTCTCTACTCCGAAAATTGATTCTTTGAAAGTGAGTTGTATATCGACGGTGATCTTCGCACCTTTCTTTGGTCTTCGTCCGCCACCACCGCCGAAAAAATCTCCGAATATATCTCCAAGGTCGAATTCGAATGCCTGACCATTTTGATTCTGATATTGTTTTGCAAATCCCGAAAAATCAAAACCGCCAAATCCCCCTTGTCCTCCGAAACCTCCCTGACCGGGATTGAAGCCGCTTGGACCTGCAGAACCGTAAGTATCGTATTGCTGTCTTTTGCCGTCATCAGAAAGTGTCGTATATGCCTCGTTTATCTCCTTAAATTTGGCGTCATTGCCCTGATTCTTGTCCGGATGATGTTCATGAGCAAGCTTCCTAAACGCCTTCTTTATGTCCTCTTTTGAGGCGTTTTTCTCCACGCCTAGGGTTTTGTAATAGTCTTTCATTGGAAATATATCATATCAGAAAAACTAAATTAGACAAACGCAAAGCCGACCGTCCTTAGTAGGGACAGTCAGCTTTTTTATATTCATTTTTTCTATTTTACTTATTACTTCTTCTCCTTAAACTCCGCATCCTTCACATCTCCTTCCGGTGGTTTCTGATCGCCTGCTCCACCCGCAGGAGGTGTCTGTGCCTGCTGTGCTTCAGCTTGTGTCTTTGACAGTATTTCACCTATCTTTGAAAGCTCGCTTGAGAGAGTTTCTGTCGCTTTCTTTAGATTTGCCTGATCAGTTCCTTCCTTTGCAGTCTTTACATCGGCTATTTTGTCTTCAATAGACTTGCGGAGATCTGCAGGAACTTTGTCTCCTGCGTCCTTTAGCGATTTCTCGGAAGTGTGAATAAGCTGTTCTGCCATATTCTTTGCTTCTACCATTTCCTTTTTCTTTGCATCTTCGGCTGCATTCAGTTCTGCATCCTTTTTCATTTTCTCCACTTCTTCCTTTGAAAGTCCTGAGCTTGCGGTGATTTTTATGCTATTTGTCTTTCCGGTAGTCTTGTCCTTTGCAGTAACAGAGAGTATTCCGTTTGCATCAAGGTCAAAGGTAACTTCAACCTGTGGCATTCCGCGTGGTGCTGGAGCAATACCGTCTAGGATAAAGCGTCCAAGGGACTTGTTATCACTCGCCATTGCCCGTTCACCCTGTGTTATGTGAATTTCCACGGATGTCTGATTGTCGGCTGCTGTAGAGAAGATTTGAGACTTCTGGGTAGGGATTGTGGTATTCTTGTCTATGAGCTTTGTGGCTACTCCTCCCATAGTCTCTATTGCAAGAGAAAGCGGAGTGACATCAAGGAGCAATACTCCCTTTACATCTCCCGCAAGAATTCCCCCCTGTATCGCAGCGCCCACCGCAACCACTTCGTCAGGATTTACACCGAGGTGTAGCTCCTTTCCGAAGAAATCCTTCACCGCCTTTTGCATTGCCGGCATGCGAGTCTGTCCTCCTACGAGCACTATCTCGTTGATATCGGCGATTTTAAAAGGTGATGCTTCCATTGCCCGTTTTGTTATCTCCATTGCGCGGTCTATGAACTCACGGGTAAGCTCTTCAAGCTTCGCCCGGGTCATGGTAACAAGCAAATGCTTCGGACCATCGGCACCTGAAGTAAGGAATGGAATATTTACTTCGGTTTGCATCGCCGTTGAAAGTTCTATCTTTGCTTTTTCTGCCGCTTCATCAAGTCTCTGCAGTGCAAGTGCATCTTTTCTTACATCGATTCCCTCTTGCTTTTTGAATTCTTCTGCAAGCCAATTGATGATTTTCTGATCAATATCTTTTCCTCCGAGATGTGCATCGCCGTCAGTTGACTTTACTTCGACCACATCGTCACCCACTTCAAGTACTGAGATGTCAAATGTTCCTCCACCAAAGTCAAAGACTACTATTTTCTCGTCTTTTTTCTTGTCGAAACCATAGGCGAGGGCTGCTGCTGTCGGTTCATTGATAATTCTCTTTACATCGAGTCCTGCTATCTTTCCCGCGTCCTTTGTCGCTTGTCTCTGAGCATCGTTAAAATACGCAGGTACGGTGATCACCGCTTCTGTTACCGGCTCGCCGAGTCGCGCTTCCGCATCGGCTTTCATCTTGCCGAGTATCATTGCCGATATCTCTTCCGGTCTATACCATTTGTCTCCCATCTTTACTTCTATTCCTCCTGTTGCGCTTTTCTGCATTTCAAAAGGCACTGATGCTCGGTCTTTCTGCACTGCAGGATCGTCGAAATTGTGTCCGATAAATCTCTTTATCTGATATATTGTGTTTTTTGGATTGGTAACTCCCTGACGCTTTGCCAGAAGTCCCACCATTCTGTCGCCAGTCTTCGACATAGCGATAATAGATGGAGTGGTTCTCGCACCTTCTGCATTTTCCAGTATTTTCGGACTTCCCGCTTCCATAACTGCTACTGCAGAGTTTGTGGTACCTAAGTCGATTCCTATTATTTTGGACATAGTTTTTGTTTTTTAATTTAATTTTAATTTGACTAATCTTACTATTTGATTTATAGTAACTCTGGTTTTGAATCTCGTTGAATTAATTGACGGGGTGGAAAGGAAAATTGGCAAAGAAACTCAATATTTGTGACAAATGCAATAGACGAATTAAACCCTGGAACAATGCTTTCTATCTTGAGATGATTGCCCCTCCAGTAAGTGAATCTGCTTTAATCAATGCGATTCTAGCTACAAAAGGGCGACATCTTTTTCCTATCAAGAGAAACGGTAAGACTATTTGTGAAGGGTCTCCGAGTAGAATTAATCTAGTTCGGTCTAATCGTCTCTGGGAAAATGCCTATCAGAAGCTCCAGGAAAAATATCCTCATTGAAGATTCAATTCTTTATTTAGTCGGCGTCAGAGATGGCGTCGATTTCTTTTACCCAATCCTATTTCATCAATTTTAATGAACTCAAACCTATAAACTTATTTAATAAAACTAACAACAAACTATAGAGCAAAAGCCGGTGCTCGTGTCGGTTGACTCATGAAAAATTCCAAAGAAATGTATGGGGAAAGTGCGGGGATAAAAGAAGGAGTAGTATCTTTTGCAAGAACCTTACTTTCTTTAATTTTTGGCAGACAAATCACCTCATTTTCAGTCTGAGAAACTATAGGTGTAGCAGAAATAATTTGCCCTTGAAACTGCCCATTAATCTCAATAACAGTAAAGCGTACACGGATCAAAACCCCGTTTTTATCACGGACTATTCTCTCGAAGATACCATTCAATTGTTTATTTTGAACAGTTAGCATATTTTTATATTATATAGATTTTAATAAAAATGTCTATTTCTTCACTTCCCCCACCTTCACCTTCGGAGCTTTCAGCACCTTGCCATTGAGCTCATAGCCTTTCTGTATTACGGTAGTCACAAGATCCCCCTGCTTGCCGTCCTCTATAGCTTCATCGCGCATAGGGTCAAATGCCTTGCCAATAGGATCTATTTCTTTCAATCCAAAATCCTCAAGAGTTTTCTTAAGCTGATTTGCTATGTATTCTACCCCTACTCGCCAATTCTTATCCACCTTCTCCCATACTTCTTTATTTCCCATTGCCATACTGAAACTATCCAAAACTGGTATCAACTCACCGATTAAATTTTCATTAGAAAAACGGGCAAAATCTTTCTGACTTTCCTGATCCCGTTTACGAGCATTTATAAATTCTGCCTTATCCTTTTGCCAATTATTTAGATACTCTTGCTTTTCGGCAAGTGCCTGTTTCAACTTTTCTTTTAGAACCTTCACTGTATCTTGAGCATTCTCTTCTATAATAACAGAATCATCAATATTTTCGTCTTTTTCTATTTTTATATTGTTTTCTTCATTCATATATAGATTATTATATTATATAAACGAAAGCTTCACTTTCTCATTTCGTAGGCTCGTACGATTTTACTGATCAATTATCGTTTACTCCACTGAGGTGACTTTCTCGCCTTCTTCAAGCCGAACTTTCTTCGCTCCTTTGCTCTCGGATCTCGCTTGAGCAAACCCGCTTTCTTGAGCTTGCCTCGGAGTTCTTTATCCCATTCTATAAGTGCCCTAGCGATACCATGTCGTACTGCTTCTGCCTGACCATTTATCCCTCCACCACTTACTATTACAGTGATCTTAAACTTTGTTTCGGTAAGTTTCGACTCTATATACGCTTCACTTACAATAGTTGCAAGCTCTTTTACCGGGAAGTATTCCTCGATGGTTTTGCTATTTATATCATATGACATTTTGGAAGCAGGAGTGATGCGTACACGTGCTGTAGCAGTCTTTCTTCGTCCTATTGCTTCTATGTATTTATCTGTTTTTGTTATTGCTGTCATATGATTAATTGATAATTGTTAAATTCTTCATCATCTGCTTACGAAGAGAATTTGAAGGGAGCATACGGTATACTGCTTTTTCAAAAGCTTCTTTTGCACCCTTTCTTTCTATAAGATGCGAAAGAGACTCGGTATATAGACCGCCGCGGAAACCGGTAAAGGTTACATATTCTTTATCTTTCAATTTCTTTACATCAAAAGACGCCTTACTGGTATTGATAATCTTTACAGGAATTCCACATACCTTATTTCTTACAAAATTCACATTTCTTTTGCCAATAAGAAAACTTGCGGCTTCGCTAGCGACTCTTCCCATTTTCTTACCTGTTGCATCTATTGTTCTTATTTCTGATGTAGTAGTCATGGTTTTTATATTATACAAATTCAATCATAGCCATAGGTGCTGCGTCAAGTGTTCGGGGAGCAAGCTTTATAATTCTCGTATATCCACCTTTTCGATCTTTATACTTTGGAGCAAGTGTATCAAAGAGGTTTTTTGCTTCATTTTCACCACCAATCTTTGATATAAGCAGTCGTCGTGATGCTGGTGTGCTAGTCTTTGCTCTTGTAATAAGCTTCTCTACATATGGACGAAGCTCCTTCGCCTTCGGCAGAGTTGTGGTAATTCTACTTTCATTTATAAGATTTCTTGCAAGAGAACGCATCAAAGCATTTCTTTGATCTTTCTCTAATCCGAATTTTCTTTTGTTTGAATGATGTCTCATGCTATTTTTTAATAAAAATCTATTTTAGTGTTATGCTGTACTGGGAGAGAACCTTTTTGATTTCCTGAACTCCTTTACTTCCAAGTCCTTCGATATCTAGAATATCGACTTCCTTTTTTCTTGCAAGTCCTCCAACCGTTCTAACATTGGCATTTGTAAGTGCCTTCGTTGTTCTTGGTGATAATCCTATAGCATCTATACGAGTTTTCAGAAATTCCATGTCTATTTCTGGCTTTGCTTCTGAAGAAGAGTTTTCTATTTTATCAATTTCTTCTTTTGATTCATTTACTACATCATCTTCTTTGAATCCTACAATGGATTTTAATTGAGTAATCATAAGTGAAATAGAGTTTTCTAATGCAAGCTTGGGAGTTAGTGTACCATCTGTTTCTATAGAAATTCTCAGACGATTGAAGTCTGTTCTATCAGCAACACGCATATTCTCCACTTCGTAATTCACTTTCTTTATCGGAGTAAATGTGGCATCTACTGATATTGTACCTATATCAACCCTGTCTTTTGTTAATATTTCCTTAGAAACATATCCGAGACCTTTCTCCACTGTTATTTCTATATCCAAATCAGAACTTTTGTCTGTTAAAGTAACTATATACAAATCCTGATTCAATATTTCTACCTGACCAGGACATTCTATGTCTTTTGCTAGAACTGTTTTTACTCCTTTTGCTTTAAGAATGATTGTCTGGCTTTCATCGGTAATTAGATTTATTCTCAATTTCTTTAGGTTTAGAAGTATAGTTATAACATCCTCCTTCACTCCTTCTATAGTAGAAAACTCATGTTCAACTCCTTTGATTTTTACTCGTGTTACGGCAGAACCCGGAAGAGATGAAAGTATGATTCTTCTAAGTGAATTACCTAGAGTATGACCATATCCTGGATATAGACCGTCAATTTCATATATACCATTAAAACCTTCTTCTTTTACTACTCTTGGCTTCGATGGAACTATTATTGAATGATTTGACATGTTTTTATTATTAAAAATATTAATGATAATTTTAACGACTATAAAATTCTAGAACCGATCCGACACTGAACATAAGTTCGCTTTGCGGTATTGTCGGCAAACCGTCGATTCTAACTGTCTTTTTATCAAAATCAAGTTTAAGCCATGATGGAATTTTTATTGTTTTAAGTCTTTCATCAAGAGTGCTAAATAAAGCTTTATTCTTACTTCCTTCACGTATACCTATAATATCACCGACTTTCACTTGATATGAAGGTATGGTGATTATTTTTCCATTTACGGTAAGATGTCCATGAGATGTCATCTGTCTAGCGGCTTGACGAGTGGTGGTGAATCCAGATCTCAAAGCGACATTATCAAGTCGACTCTCAAGTAAAGATACCAAATGTTCTGAGGAATTACCCTTCATTTCTGTAGCTTTTCTTATATAATTGCCGAATTGCTTGCTTGTTATTCCATAGCTATATCTGGCTTTTTGCTTTTCAAGCATACCAAGACCAAAATCGCTTTTTGCTTTTGTTTTGCCAAATTGCCCCTTCTTCTCCTTTCGCATAGCGAATTTTTGATTCTGAGTCTTTTCGAAGACATTTGCTCCCAATCTTCTGGCTATTTTGTATTTTGGTCCTATTATCATAATATTATATAAATTATACTCTTCTAGGTTTCTTAGGTTGCGGACCATTATGAGGTACTGGAGTTTCATCTACTATAGATGATATCATCACCCCTCTACCGATGAATCCCCGTATTGCAGATTCCCTGCCAGATCCAACTCCTTTTACTATCACTTTGACCTCTTTTAGATTTAGAGTTTCGGCTTTCATGGCCAATGTTTCTCCGACTTTTGCTGCCGCAAATGGTGTTCCCTTCTTTGCACCCTTGAAACCGAGTGATCCACATGATGACCATGCTACGGCATTTCCTGAAATATCAGTAAGTAGTACTTTGGTATTATTATAGGTTGATTCCACATGAAGAATACCAGAATCCAATCTTTTCTTTGCCGAAGATGCTGTACTTTTTTGAATATTTTCCTTCGCTTCCGCTCCGGTTGTGACAATTCGTTTTTTTCCCATAATTTTTTATTATTTCTTTTCTTCTTTCTTTCGACCAGAACCCATGGTCTTTCTTATATTACCTCTTACTGTTCTGGAATTGGTCTTTGTTCTCTGACCACGAACAGGCAGATGTCTTGTATGGCGCATTCCTCTATATGTTTTTATGTCTTTATGTCTCTTAATATTTGCAGCTACTTCTCTTTTCAAGTCACCTTCTATTCTGTAAGTTTCTATGATTATTCTTATTTCATTTTCTTGATCAACTGTTAGATCCTTTGCCTTTATATTGCGATCAACTTTTGCTTTGCTCAAAATACTTAAGGCCCTTGATCTTCCCACACCATAAAGAGATGTGAGAGCTATATCAAGCTTTTTTGTTTCTGGAATTGTAATACCTAATATTCTCATAATTATGATTTATTTGATTTTATCCTTGTCTTTGTTTATGCCTTGGATTTGCTGGGCAAATAACATATACATAGCCTTTTCTTCTTACAGTTTTGCATTTTGGACAAATCTTCTTTACTGACGCCTTGACTTTCATTTTATTTAAATTTAGATCTTAAAATCTTTTAGTAATTCTGGCTTTACCACCGTATGAATCCAACTCCAATTCGACTTTATCTCCGATAAGCACTCTTATGCGATGCATTCGCATTTTACCTGCAAGATATGCCAGTATTACATCATCTTTTCCATCAAGTAATACTTTGAACAAGGTATCAGGCAATGCTTCAGTCACAACACCAAAGGCTGTAATGGTGGTTTTCTGCCTTTTTGCATTTTTTACGCTATCTAATTCTCTATTTAACTGATTATTATTATTATTCAAATCCATTAATTTTCACGCTTACCCATACTACCAGATGTACTGTATATAAGTCAATAGCATTATTGATTATTATTACTTTCTATACTCTATTTCTATTTTCTCTAGATTATTTGGTACAGACCTCATCCAAAAGGGAGTCATAATGAAACGAGCGTTTTTTATTGCTGTATGCTTTGCAAATATATCATTACTATCGCTCAATCTCGATGATTTTAATTCATCTTTCAATTTCTTTTCGTCAATTATTCCAGTTATAGACACAGAACCCTTCAATGAGAATACCATTAGATTACCTTTTTCCACTGAAAAATCCTTGATATTTGATATATTAAAAATCAACTCTTTATCACCTTTTATTTCGTATGTATTTGAGGGAAATCTCTTTACTTCTGTTCCTGCTATATTTTTCATAAGTGAATCTCTATTGAATATAGCTGAGTTTATAATACCACTCACTTTTATATCGGCTTTATTGGAATCTTTCAATACAGGATCTGATACGGTGTATTTTATCTCATAAGCATTATCATAGAGTATATAATCATCTGTAACACCTTCTCTTATCTTATTCATAAGAATATCCTTGAGTTTATCCTGAATTTCTTTCACTTTCTGATTCTTTATGTTTTCTGATATTACTATTTTACTACCATAATACCCTCCAACTATATCAGTCTTTATTCTAGCGTAGAAATTATTATATTTATCACTTCCGACATAACCTGGTAATTTGAAATCTACTTTTGTGGATGAAGCTTGCAGATTATGGTTTGTTCCGACTTTATCAGCTATAACAACAACATCGATACTTCCCGGCTTCACCTTTTTTCCAGGAACTGTAATGGTTTTTGTTGTTCTATATACAAGACCACTTTGATTTGAAATTCTTGTACCGGCGACTAGGACTTGGGTTGAACTACTGTGATTATTAAATACAGTCATAATACCTTTTGATTTTGTCTGAATAATAGAACCTTTGCTTGCTGATACTGTCTCTGTTATTTCATGGGAAGCACTTATAACTTCATAATTTAAATCTCCGGAATTTGAATCTTTCTTGGCATTGAATTTACCATTAACTTCAAAAGTAATGGATTTTGGGGATACTATAATCAGAGCCTTGTGATACAAGATAGACGCTGCAATTCCGATAGTTACCAAACTTATGATAACTGCTATTGAAATTATTAGATTTTTTACGGAGTTACCTCGTTTTATTTCTGTTTTCTTTGTAGGAATAGGTTCGAAATCCTTTTCGGCATCAAGAGGGATCTTTATGTTCTTCCTTGCAGGTTCAATACTCACCTTTTTTATAGATTTTCTTTTTGCTGGCACTATGTCTTGTACAATTTTTTTTACCATCTTTAATAGTTGCGGATTATTTTACAAATTATAACATGAATCCCAGTGTATGAGTATACATATCGAGTAAAGTGTTTTGATCAGAACCTACCTTGTCCTCATAAGAAATGATTTCAAAGTTTATTTCACTTTGTAATAGGAAAGCATTCTTGAAAAGATCAAAGTGGCTATGAGTAGAGAGGAAAACCGTCTTTGGAATATGGATAATATCAAAGGAATTTCGGAAAGACTTCAAACACATTTGAATCCAATCAGAAAGTAAAAGTTCTATGATTTTTTGAGACTTTTTCTTTTCACTTTCCCTCAATTTATTATTTTGATAAAGAATAAGCAAAGAGTCGGCTGATTCTATACTATCCCCAGTCTCATGTGCGAGTTTTCTCAATAGAGTTTTCACCCCACAAGGAAATGATGATATATGTCTACATAAACCATCTTTTACAACGACTATATCAGTCAACTCTCCATGAATGTGCATATATATGTATTCTTTCTTTGAAGAAAATATATTACCAAGAGATATATACTGAGTAAGTAAAGCAGAGTGAAAAGAATGTTTATGTATATGAATAACTCTGTCTATTTCATGTTTAAGATTATCCATGAATCTCTTAGATCCAAAAGATGAAGAAAAAGACACTTCCAAAGTATGAGCTGATCTGCCCTCATACATTATTACAGAATATCCATTAAGCTTTATTTCAAATATTTTCTTTTCAAATACATAAGCATCAAATTTTGCTGGAATATTTTCTATTTCCCTGTTTATCATTTCATCTATAATCTCTCTGGTAATTTTTTTATCTGAATCATATTTTATTTTTATTGTTCTCAATTCAGAAAGTATCCATGGCGACGATAATATATAATGTATGTTAGCTATATTATGATGTCCTGATATTTTTACAAGATGAGAAACTATTTCATGAGCAAGATTTAGAATTTTTTTGAGAATTCTTACACTATCACTTGGTGTTAGGGAATTTGGTATGGATTTTGACATAACCGACAGTATTCTAGGAGAATTCATACCAGTATTTTCTTTATGATTTTCTATAAGCGCGCCCTTCACCAAATCGCTTTGAATATCGAGTATAATGGTTCTTTTTGGAGAAATTTTATTAGTAAAAAACGAGACCATAATGCATGAATTATATCATAAGCTAAGAAAGTACAGCTTTTATCCTTCTTACGCCCTGCGAAACCGCTTCTTCTTTTTGAATTTTGAATTTCAGATTTCCATCAGAACCAGCAAGTTCACTTGTATTTTTCACATGTGGTCCTCCGCAGAATTCTTTTGAATATGCTTTTTCAATAGTGTCACCGATAAAATATACAGATACTTCATCTCCGTATTTCTCACCGAATAAATTACGTGCACCTATCTTTTCTGCTTCCACTTTTGACAACACAATCATATTTACTGGTAATTTTTCCTGTATTTTTTTATTTACAATATTTTCCACTTTCCCTTTTTCTTCCTCTGTCATTTTTGCCCCATGAGAAAAATCAAAGCGTAGTCTTTCTGGTGTGATATTTGATCCCTTTTGTCCTACCTCGTCACCGAGTACATCAGCAAGTGCCTGATGGAGAAGATGCGTTGCTGTGTGATAGCGAAGAGACATATCACTATCATCTCCTAGACCACCTTTGAATTTCTTTTCTGCGCCGGAGCGGGAAAGAGCTTGATGTTTTTTAAATTCTTCATTGAATTTATTGATATCTATCTTTATTCCTTTTTCTCTTGCAAGTTCTTCAGTAAGATCAATTGGAAAACCATAACTTGAGAAGAGTGTAAATGCATCAACCCCTTTTTCAAATTCTTTCATTCCATTTTCAATAGTTTTGTCGAATTTCTCAGATTCCTCAAAAATTTCTTTTATTATTTTATCTTTATGAATAGAAATATTTTGATATTTATCTGCGTATTTTCTTATAACAATATCTACGAACTGAGTTACTACTTCCCTACTCAATTTTCTTTCTTTTGTATTAAAAATAGCTCTACGAAGCAGTCTCCGTAATATATAACCTTGATCAGTATTTCCAGGAATTACGCCGTCGGATATGAGAAATATTGATGATCTGATATGATCTGAAACTATTCTCTGGGAACGCAGGTTGGAAGTAATAATCTTGGATAGAGACATAATATCTGAAAAGAGATCGGTTTCAAATATATTTGATTTTCCTTGCAACACAGCGACCACTCTCTCAAATCCAGCACCAGTATCTACATTTTTCTTGGAGAGTTTTCCAACGATTTTACCATCTTTCTTTTCATATTCCATGAATACATCATTCCAGATTTCTACGATTTTCTGTTCCTCATCGGCTTTATTATATTCCTCAAGTGTCATATCTCCGAGGCCTTCAGGAGTAAGATCGTAGAACATTTCACTGCATGGTCCCGTAGGTCCAGTCCAAATATCTTTTCCTTTTACTGCAGGCCACCAGTTTGCGCTTGCATCTTTCCAATATATTCTATTCTTCGGAATTCCAACTGATTCCCAAATCTTTGCTGATTCTTCGTCATTTGAAACATTTTCATCTCCCTTAAATATAGTTATATAGAGCCTCTTAGGATCGAGACCAAATCCTTCTTCTTTTGAAGTAAGTAGTTCATAGCTCCATTTTATGGCATCTTCTTTGAAATAACTTCCGAGAGACCAATTCCCCATCATTTCAAAGAAAGTAAGATGTGTATTATCACCAACATCATCTATATCAGTAGTACGAATACATTTTTGTATATTTGCCAATTTGTCTCCTTGCGGATGTGGTCTACCCATAAGGTATGGTACGAGTGGTTGCATGCCGGCGGTATTGAAAAGGACGGTAGGATCGTTTTCAGGTATAAGTGATACTGATGGGATAATAGTATGTCCTCTTTTTTCAAAGAAATTTAGAAATTTTTGGCGGATTTCTACACTGCTCATATGCGGTTTCATAATAATGAGTTTAGCATAAAATATAAACAAATAAAAAGGACTATATGAGATCTTCAGATAGTCCTTTTTAACTCTCTTCCCCAAGCATTACGCCTGCGGAGCTGCTGGAGCTGGAGTAGGCTGTGCTGGCTTTGGCTTTTCTGCCATAATGTTTTTGCACAAGTTGATTAGCTCCTGTGCGACATAGATTATACTCCCGCTTCAAGCTCTAATATGATTTGCTTATATCTTTGACATAAAGTCAAAAGTATGGCTCATCAGATAAGGTAAAATCGTACTCTGGAGCCATGGTGTAATAATGTTCAATATTATGAAATACTATTCAAGAAACTGCAATATTTCCTACAATTGATTTTGCTTCATTTATTATTTCTTCATATTCTGGAGTCTTGATACCGATTTCAGACAATATTTGCGGATGATTTATAATATCAGTACAAAGCAGAATGCCTTTATGTAATAAATCTTTTTTATTGACATTGGAAAGAGTGGCGAGACAAGTGAATGGATGAAGTCGCAATTCTTCTATAATGTCATGAAGATTTCCTCTTGCTGGATAATTCCATCCTAACATTTTTAGATTATTACATTCACCGTATTTGATAGCTTGGTCGGTGAATTTTGTATTTGTTACAAACCAACCTTCATCAAGCTTGCGTTTCTTACCTCCATAATCGTATAGATTCTTGTTCAAATCCTCAAATCTCGCCTTTATATATAGAGCGGCTTTCAGATCGGATTTCATTGCCAATTCATTGTGAAATTTCGCTTCAACCATTATCAATTTTTCACTATTCCACGC
>SXGQ01365752.1_pt1 | contig 32992 bp, 36 predicted proteins | sample 3178371 | NCBI WGS metagenome assembly SXGQ01 (sample SAMN11356859, study PRJNA531348) | freshwater metagenome | isolation source: freshwater sample F1-20 | place: China: Fuxian Lake, Yuxi | collected 2017-12-25
CAGGAGGAATTCCTATTGTAACTTCGGGTTGACCAAGTCTTGCAGTGTCTGCTGCAATTCTAATATCACAAGACATTGCAAGTTCACAACCTCCACCAAGTGCAAAACCGTTAATGGCTGCAATTGTTGGTTGTTTTACAAGCTCAACTGTAGCAGTTACAAGTTGTCCTGTCTTTGCATATGCTACTGATTCATCTGGAGAAATTTTTGACATGTATTCAATATCTGCACCAGCAGAAAATGCCTTTTCTCCTTCACCAGTTAAGATGATTACTTTAACACTATCATCTTTGTCCAAGGTCTCAAAAGTTTTGATGAGTTCTTTTGCAACATCACTGTTCATGGCATTGAGTTTGTCAGGTCTGTTTATTTTGACAGTACATATGCCATCAGAAGTAGATGTGGTAACTAGAGACATAATATTTTCCCAAGTTGTGCAGGACTTAAATGTTATCTATTTTCCGAGTACTTTGCCCCATTGAGCTAATGCAGATGCAGCTGTAACCCAAGTTCGAAGATCACTGTAAACTGGGATATTATTTGCCTCAATCAATTTTGTCATTTTTTCAGTATATGGACCGCCATTACCGCCAGCAAGAATTGGTTTTTGTTTTTTCTTTGATAATTCATCTAGATATCCAACTATTGTTTCTTCAAGTGGATCATCTTGGAAAACAAACCAAGGCATAGCAATATCGATATTCTTTTCGTCAAGAAATTGCTGGATGACAAATCTATAATCATCTGCGTTTGCACCGCCACCTACATCTGCTGGATTACCACTGTGAATTGGAACAGTTGGTGGAAAACGTTCCTTTATTTTTTTGAGTAGTTCTGGAGATAACTTTCCAAGAGTAAGACCTAATCTTTCCAGGTGATCTAGTCCACCAATCATTGGGCCTGCACCATTACTTGTCATAGCAACACGATTTCCCTTTGCAGGAGGTTGCCATGTAAGTGCCTTTAAGACTCCAACCAGTTCCTGATAACTATCAACTGAGATAATTCCTGCTTGCTTGAATGCTCCCATAATGATTGCATTAGAACCGCCAAGAGAACCCGTATGTGATGCAGCTTGTTTTGCGCCTGCTTCAGTTCTTCCACTCTTCCAAATTACGATTGGTTTCTTTTGCTCTTTCATTACACGTTTGGCAGTATTGATGAATTTTCTACCATCACCAAATCCTTCAACATATAATCCAATTACTTTAGTTTGAGGATCATTTGCAGCATACCATATCATATCTGCTTCATCTACATCAGAGCGATTACCAAAACTAATCATCTTGGATAAGCCAAACACATCTGCACTTTCTAACATACTAATTCCCATGGTTCCACTTTGTGAGAAAAATGCGACGTTTCCTAATTTTGAACGGACCATTCTTTCTTGCCCTTGAAATGCACAGTCAAGACGATTTGCAGCATTAAACATTCCAATACAGTTTGGACCAATTACACGGATGTTGTGTTTTAGTGATAATTCTTTTACTTCAGCTTCCATTGCAGCTCTGTCACCACCAAGCTCTTTTCCTCCACCCGAAACGATTACAACATTATGAATTCCTTTATTTGCACAAGTGTTCATGATTGGTCCGCATTCTGCAAGATCAATACAAACAACAACCAAGTCAACCTTTTCGTTAATTGCATCTAATGATGGATAACATTTGATTCCAAGAATTGACTCTTGTTTAGGATTAATTGGATATACTTTACCTTTGTAATCTTGTTTTCCAAGTGCAATTAATACGGAATTGCCAATCTTTCCAGGTGTTGCAGATGCACCTACTAGTGCAACAGACTCTGGGGTAAAGAATGACTCCATTGATTCAATGTTGGGTTTAGCTTTTGAGATAGAATCTTTTTTGATTTTGTTATTTAGAATAATTTTTGCATCTACTACAAAGTGTGATTTTGGGTAAACAATTACAGGATTAAAGTCAATGCTGTTGATGTAATCTGCATTTTCCACGCCTAGTTTTCCAATTTGTACAAGCATCTGTGCAACCATGTTTGTATCAATTGGTTCACTTCCTCTGAATCCTTTGAGAAGTGCTGAACCTTTTAGTTCATTGAGCATAGATTTTGCATCTGAAGTTGAGATAGGTAACATTCTGAATGCAACATCTTTCATAACTTCAGTCATAATTCCACCTAGTCCAACCATAATTACCGGACCAAATTGAGGATCATTTTGTACGCCAACAATTAGTTCAACACCTTTTGGAACCATCTTTTCAAGAAGAATTCCTTTTACTTCAACTCCTTTCTTTTTAGATAGTCTGCCATACATGTCTTTGAATGTCCTTTTTACATCATTGACATTGTCTAATCCAACTTTAACACCACCAACATCAGTTTTGTGTAAAATTTGAGGTGACACAACTTTCATTACTAGTGGAAAACCAATCTTTTTTGCTTGTTTGACTGCATCTTCAGCAGAAGTAACAAGTGCAAAAGGTGGAACTTTAACACCATAAGTTTTGAGGATTGATTTTGATAATTCTTCTGTGATAACTTTATGATCGGTTTGAATTGTTTCTTCAAAAACTTTTTTTACAGAGTTCATAGTTCGATCGATGAAATAGAAACTCTGTATATTAAACTTTGGTCAAAGATGAAATGATGATTTGAAATTATTGTAAAAATTATTCATATTGTTTTTGACAATTGAAATATTTTCATCTATATCAGAACGAATTTTTTGAGGATCAATGTAGGGTATTTGTTGAAGTTTTTCCTGAGTCTTATCAAGCCAGAGATTCACCATTTCGGCATTTACTTCTAGATGAAATTGCAATCCAACAGCACTGCCAATTTGAAATGCTTGATTTGGGTAATTTGTAGAATGAGCCAATCTAGTTGCTTTTTCAGGTAAATCAAAAGTATCACCATGCCAATGAAACACAGTAAAAGGATTTGTAAATCCAGAGAATAGTTTTGAGTTATTATCGATTACCAAATCATGATAAAACCCAATTTCTTTTTTTGGGCCACGATAAACTTTACCTCCAAAAGTCTTTGCAATCAATTGTGAGCCTAAACAAATTCCAATCAGAGGGACGTTGTCATCTACTGTTTTTTTAATTAGTTTTTGTTCTGCTTGCAAATATGCTAAATCATCATTGGCGCTTTCAGGCGCACCTAAAATCACCACAAGTGAGTATCTTTTTTCTGGAAGTTTTTCATGTTTTGCATTAACTGAAGTAATAACAAATCCATCATTGCTTAGTAGTTCACCTAGATATCCAGATCCTTCTACTCTTGTATTTTGCACAACTAAAACTTCAGACATGAGGAATCATTAGCAAAAGTGATTAATATGTTAAAGCAAGAATAGCACGTGCTTGTAACAGAGCAAGAGATTCATGAGATACGAAATTTTGTATTTCAATTAAATTTAATGAAAGATAGTGTCGTTGTAGTAGAAGGAAAAAGAGACGCGTATGCATTAAAGACGCTTGGATTTTCTGGTCAAATAATTGAATTTCACAAGTTTGGCGGAATTGTAAATTTTGCAGATTCTGTTGCAAGGTATCAAAAATTAATCATTCTTTTTGACAGAGACAAAAAAGGAAGATATCTGACAGGAAAAACAATTCAACTTTTACAGCGTAGGACAAAAATTGATCTTTCTTTTAAAAGAAAACTTGCTGCAATTACTAAAGGAAAGATAAGGTTCGTTGAACAACTAGTTTGTTATGAATCGTATCTAGTCTAAGTTTATGGCCAGATTCCTTTTTGGTTAAAGGCTTCTACAACTCTACCCACTGCCAAAGCCATAGTAGCTCGTCTCATGTCAATTTTATGTTTATTGGCTAGTGCATATGCATCTTTGAAACCTTTTGTAATGTTGCCTTCCATCTTTTTTGCAACTTCATCAAAAGTCCAATAATAGCCCATGTTGTTTTGTACCCATTCTAAATATGAAATGCAAACACCGCCAGAGTTTGCCAAGATATCCGGAATTACAAGGATTTTCTTTTGGAAGATAATAGGATCTGCTTCAGGTAATGTTGGACCGTTTGCAGCTTCGGCAATGATTCTGCATTTCAGATTCTTTGCAATCTTTGCATCAATTTGATTCTCCAATGCTCCTGGAACCAAAACATCGCATTTTGTAGTTAATAATTCCTCAGTAGAGATTTTCTTACTTCCTGGGAATCCAACTACTGTACGATTCTTTTGTTTAAATTCAATTAATTTACTGACTTTGGCTCCATTTGGAATTGATATGGAACCTTTAGAGTCACTTACAGCAATAATTTTAGAGCCCATTTTTTCTAAATATTCACCAGCAAAGGTAGATGCATTTCCAAAACCTTGTAAAACGATTTTGGCACCTTTCAAATTTAGTTTCAAAGCTTTTGCAGCTTCTCTTACACAATATGAAACACCTAATCCTGTAGCAACATCTCTTGCAAGAGAACCACCCATTGAAATTGGCTTGCCAGTAATCACACCAGGTGAGTAAACATTTCCGTTTAGTTTGCTAAATGTGTCCATGATTTGTGTCATTTCTCTGCCAGTAGTGTAAACATCTGGTGCAGGAATATCTTTGCCAGGCCCAATAATTTCAAATATTTTATATGCAAATCCTCTGGTGAGTCTTTCCATTTCAGCATCACTTAGTTTTTCTGTCTTTGGATTGACATAGATTCCTCCCTTACCTCCGCCCAATGGAATATCAACAATTGCGCATTTCCATGTCATCCAAGAAGATAGTGCCATGACTTCACGTTCCATATATTCAACTCCACCTTCAGGATTGAAGTATCTGATTCCACCTTTGTATGGACATCTATCATTATTGTGTTGACTTCTAAAGCCGGTAAACATTCTAATTTGTCCATTATCCATTTTAACTGGAATTTTTACTCTCAAAACTTTGTTTGGTGTTGCTAGATATTCACGTAAACCTTTGTCCTTGATTCCAAGAACATCACATGCATCATTGACTTGTTTTGTTGCGTTTGCAAAAGGATCTAGTTTTACCAAGATATCGGTTTTGGAATATCATATTATATTAAGTTTAGTTCAAGATATCAGATCGCATAGTATGCAATTACGAATTGATTAAAGATATACCTTTTTTTGATTCATCTTCCGATCTAGTTTATCAATTGCCATATCAAGTGCACCAATGTTAACTTCTAAAAATCCAGATATGTAAAACATCGCACCGTATTTTTCACCAATTTTGTGGATCATGTTATTTTTTTCCAATACTTTTGTATGATGTTGAACAGCCTTGTAATCTAATTGAAGTTCCTGTGCTAATTGATGTGTGTTGTATGATTGCTTAAGCAAGAGTATGATTATTCGAAGTCTTGTAAAGCCGCCTCTTGTATTGGTAAACAAATAGAACAGCAATTTGCTAGTCTGTTTGTCTGGTTTTCTTTGTGCCGATTTAGATCTTAAAATTTCCTTGAATTCTATGAGTTGGGCTCGAGTCATTTATTTTCGCTATACATTATGAGAAAAATTTGCTTAAAACACTATTTCCAGATCTTGTCCATATCTGTTACAGTTCAACAGAGGACAATTACCCTTAAATTGACTGAGCAAGAACTTGTCGTATTATGATGGCATCACGCGGTTACGATATGACCCCTACAATGTATTCGCCTGATGGCAGAATTTACCAAGTTGAATATGCCATTGAGACGGTAAAGAGAGGCACATTGGCCATAGGAATTCGCAGTAAAGAAGGAGTAATTATGGCAGTTGAAGAAAAACCACGTGCACTACAAACTTCAAATGTAACACAGAAAATTTTTCAGGTGGATTATCATATTGGAGTAGCAGCTGCAGGATACATTCCAGATGCTCGTGTTCAAGTAGACAATGCCAGATTTTTTTCACAGGGAAATAAGATGACTTATGATGAATCAGTAGAGGTTGCAACTGTTGCCAAGCATTTAGCAGATCAATCTCATCAATTTACACAGTATTCAGGAGTACGACCTAATGGAGTTGCTTTGATAATAGCAGGAGTTGATCAAAAGGGAGAATCAATCTATGTCACAGATCCTAGTGGAACTTATGTACAGTATGCAGCAATTGCAATAGGTGCAGGTTCTGATGAAGTAAATGCATTTTTGGAAAAACATTACAATTCCAATATGAGTTTGAGTGATGCAGCATCACTAGCCATTGCAGCAATCAATCTAAAAGCAGAGCAGAAAGAAGGATTGAATCACATTAAAATGGCCAAAGTCACTACAGAGAAAAAAATATTTGAAAAAGTGCCAGAATCAGATTTACAAAATTATTCTAAAAATGCATCTAAATTTACAGCATAAATTCAGATTTGAAAACTATTCAAACTAGTCTATAAAGACGATAAGTATGGGATTAGGAAGTTACTGGGGAGAAGTCATAGAAGTACTTCGCGAAATCATTCCAGTTTATGACAAAGTAAATTCATACATCTCACTTGGCAAGGATGTAGAACATAGAAACAGAGGAATATCAGGAAGAGTGTTTCCAGGAAATAAAATTCTCGATGCAGGATCTGGTTTTGGAAACATGTCTAAAACAGCACTAAAGATATGTGATGGAAAAATTTCAATTACACTTTATGATCCTCTGGTACCAATGTTAAAAAACACGGGAACTTATTTTGAAAAAACTCCAGATTTGATAAACGGTGTTTTTGAACATATTCCATTTAAGGATGAAGAATTCGATGCTGTTTTGTGCGGATATTCCCTTAGGGATGCCATCAATTTGAGAATTGCAATTTCAGAGATTCACAGAGTATTAAAAAACAATGGGAGATTTGTGATTGTTGATTTAGGAAAACCAGATGAGGCAATAATTAGATTAGGAGTGTCGTTTTACCTCAGATTCATTCTTCCAATACTAGCATTAATTGCAGGAGGAAGACTAGGTTTGAAATTCGCTACCCTTTATGGCACATACAAAAGATGGCCACAAAACAAAAAGTTGGAAAAATTGTTACTGGAGAAATTTTCCAAAGTAGAGTTTGAGAAAGATCTTATGGGCGGAGCAATAATGGTTGCCGCATACAAATGAACAGAGTACTGGCACTTGTAAACATCACAGGTTTAGTCATAGGTATTTCTTACGGATTACACGGCCCAATATTACCAATATTTGCAAAGAATGTCATCGGGGCATCATATTCAGAACTTGGTTTTATCGGATTAGCAAATTTCATTCCATACATGTTCATTCCAGTATTTGTAGGAATTCTTCTTGACAAATTCAACAATGGTTATTTGCTAGCAATAGGGGCGGCAATTAATTCAGCATCAATCTATCTTCTTTCAGTAGCGCAATCGGTTCCAGAGATAATGGGATTTAGAATAATGACTGGAGTAGCTCATGCATTTTTCTGGCCGCCATGTCAAGCCATCATTTCCAATCAAAGCAATGAGCAAACTAGGGTCAAAAACATTTCGTGGTTTACAATGTTTTTTGTAATGGGGTTTATGATTGGCCCATTATTAGGAACAGTATTTCTTGAAGGTCTAGATATTACATATAGAGTTCTATTTCAAATAACTGCATTTATTTTGGCTGGTGCCATAATTTTTTCTCTTTTGATTTCCAAAAAAAGCATTACAAATCATCATGAGACATTCTCACTTTCATCAATTAAAGAGATGAAAAAATTTCCAGAAGTAATAATATTGTTAATTTTTTGCACATCATCTTTTGGGATAATTCTTTCGATTTATCCTGCTTTCTTAGATGATAGTGGAATGTCAGATACGGATATTTTGTTACTGTATTTTGCTTTTGGAGTTTCAAGAGTAATATCGCTTGCACTGGCAGGCAAATTCTCTAGAAAAACAAGTCATACATTGATTGTTGCCACCATAGCCATCTCAGTGGGATTAGCAATTTCGGCTGTTTCGGATTCAATTATCATGTTTGCAATAGCAATGGTGTTAATGGGATTTGGTTTTAGCATATTTTTCCCCTTGACTCTTGAAATAATTCTGAGCAGAACAAGTAAAGGAATATCAGGAAAAATAATAGGGGCGTACGAGACGGTTTTTGGTATTGGATGGGCAATAGGACCAACTCTCGGCGGACCAATAGCACAGTCTTTTGGTAATCAAATGCTATATCTGGTATTTTTTATCATAGGAATTGCAGTTACAGTTTTGGCAGTTAAATGCAGAAAAAAATTAGAACCAAAGAGAATGTAAAATTCTAAAAGCATTACGTTTAATTTCAAATAACTGGATTCTACTCTATGTTTGATAATTCATTGAACATATTGGGTAGTGAATGGATAATCATAGTTTTTGTTGCATTAGTATTGATTTTAGGAACTAATCAACTTCCCAACGCTGCAAAGAAATTAGGAATGGCTGTAAACGAATTCAACAAAGCAAAAAATGAAGTTCAGAATCAGATCAAAGGGGTTTCAAATACTAGTTTGAATATATCAGAGCCTTTAGAATCTGAAAGACAAAAACTGGAGATGATAGCAAAATCACTAGGAATAGATTCTGCAGGAAAATCAGACGACGAACTTCGAAAAACAATTGCTGGGAAGATGGGACATAAAGATACAGACCAATCAGAAAACAAAGTATAGAAATTATTTGGATTTTATTCGGTATAGATTTTTGTCCAGTCGTTTTTTTGCAAATTTGTAATAGTCAGATACAATTTCAAATCCGATGTATTTTCGATTCATGGACTTGCTTACTACAGCTACCTGCCCGGATCCTAGAAAAGGATCTAAAACAATATCCTGTTTTTCACTAGAATAGTGTAGCAATTTTTCAATTAATTCAGCAGGAAGTTTTGTAGGAGTTTTTTCGTCTCCAGTCCAGTATTCGCGCTTAATTTCCCAGACATCCTCCTTGTCTTTATAATGAAGACTGCGCCCTTCATTTGTTTTAGAACTTTTCTCAAATCTGGAAAATGGAAAAAACTTTCTTTGTTTATCATTTTTACAAACATAAAGACAGTGATAGTGAGATGTAACAAATTTCCTTTTTGTTACAACACCAAATTGGTATTTCCATATTATGTGATTTATTGTAGTAAATCCAGCATCATCTAGTGCTTTTAGGATATCCTTGAGGTTATTCCAACCTGAAAAAACATACATGCTTCCAGAGTCTTTAAGAATACGAAATGCTTCTTTCATCCAATTAAATGTAAAATCATAATAATCAACAGATTTGATTTCATTGTATCCTTGCATCACTCTAGACGCAGTTCTATTGTAATTTGCCTTTGTAGCCTTGAAATCAATGGCAAATGGTGGGTCAGTTATAATTAAATCAATTTTGTTTTTTGGGACTAATTTCATGCCCTCAATGCAATTCATATTGTAAATTTTGTTAATTTCGATTTTTTTCATTTTTAAAAGCACGTAGTTTGTGTAATTAATTTGTGATTAATCATCTTTGTGCACCAAATAACATGTTTTCAAATTTTTGTGTATCTCACCTTTTGGTGGTATGATGAAGTAATTGAAAATGTTTCATCTAAAATTTTAATTCTCTTATGACGGTATGACAATACTGACTTAAGGATTTAAAGAGATTCTACTAACACAATCCTAAACTGCTATACTGCTCTTCAATAACATTTCCTTGGACTGTCAAGGTATAATCAGAACATGAATTGACTGAGACAGCTCTTACCTCAATTAGTACGGTAAAGGTATCATCGTTAGCAAAAATACCGTCATCTCCAATGCTTCGTACTGAAAAAAAATCACTCACATCTGATGGAAGAGTCGAAGAGCCAATAAGCGTACCACCACATGTTTCACAGTAAACATACAAGTCATAATTATCGCCATTTTCTGGTTCAAGCAATATGAAAGCTTCTGGGAGTTGACCAAAAGCGTCAGAATCTTCTCTAATTGTTAGTCGGTACCATTTTTCTTCATTATCTGTAATTGTTCTAAAGTCATTTCCTAAATCCCCGCTAACTGAGGGAATTGTAAAAGATGTGCTACATACTGCATTTGTATTACCACATGCTTCCTCTACACTACAAGTTGCACTGCATCCGTCTCCACTAGTGGTATTGCCGTCATCACAAGTCTCTGGTGCTGTAACTACATTATCACCACAACTAAGACTTGGACCAGATGAAAGAGGCTTGCATTTTATCTGTCCATCTTCATCAATGCCATATACATAATATCCATCATCACATTCTTGGTTTTCAAATGAGTCTATCTGGGTTTGCAGACTAGTATCAGTTGCCCTCAGATCTGTAAAGATATCAAAGAATGAATCTACTGTAAAGACATCAAAAAACACATCAAAAAATGAATCGATTTGTGGGTTTGGTTTGTTTTCATTAATCAAAGAAAGCAATTCACATTCTTTGGAATACTTTTGTGGGTCTTTTTTTTCAAATTCTTTGGTACATTCCTTTTGAAGCTTGGTCGGCTTATCTACTGCAAATGCATCTACTGAAAGTGAACCTGAAACGAGTATAGTGGAAATTGCCAAAAATAATAGTAAACAGGATTTATTCAATAAAGTTTTGATTGAAAACTAATAATTAAAGTGGATCTTCCGTAATGCGATCAATATTACAGAAAGTCTAGGATTCAAAACCATGCATTGTTTTTATTCTCTAGAATTTATATCGATTTGAGGATTTAGGAATAAAATCAGGAAATCAATAATTTTAAAATCAAGACAGTTTTCTCGTTTAGTAATGTCATGAAATAGTATTTTTGATAACAGTCAACCAATAAATTCTGAATATGTTCAATGAAATAGATCCTAATTGAAATTCTCATGTCCAAAATGCAAATCAAAATTAGAAATACAAAGGACATTTAACAAAAAGACACACATATCATGTAATAATTGCGGTATTGAGGATCTACTTGAATTTTCAAAAAATATCGATGAGGTGTTTTTAGAATTTCTTTCAAGATTTGACGAAGGACTGGTTACAAAAAAAGGAATTTCCCAAGGTCTAAAAGATGAAGGAATCATCAGGGACGAAAAAGAGATCAAAGAGATGATTGGAAAAAACAATCCAGATAAAATTACAGAGTCGATTCTATTCTCAAAAAGAGACTATATCTCACAATACAAAGTTTTGAAAAATCCTGAGCCTAAAATGGGCAACAAAGTAGAAGATTTGGGGCTAGATGAGTCAATAAGCAATCACCTAAAAAATATCGGAATTGAACAGTTTTACAAATTTCAAGAAGAAGCAATTGAAGAAGTATCGTTTGGGGAAAACGTGGTAATTGAAGCACCCACTGCATCTGGCAAGACAGAGGCGTTTTTGATTCCAGTGATTCAAAAGATCAAAAAAGAATCAAACAACATCAAAGGTGTCTTTGCAGTATTTGTTTATCCAACCAAAGCCCTTTCACGAGATCAACACCCAAAAATTCTCAAATTTGCAGAAAAAATTGGAGTAGACGTTCAAGTCTTTGACGGAGATACAAATCAAATAGAAAGGAGAGAAATTTTAGAGAGTCCGCCACACATATTGATTACAAATTTTGATGTTCTGCATTATCATCTTTGGCATCAAACAAAATTTTCATCACTGCTTTCAACTATGAAAGTTTTGGTAGTAGATGAGACACATGTGTATTCTGGAATATTTGGGTCCAATGTTCATTATATAATAAAAAGATTGAAGCGAATTTGTAGTAATAAAATACAGTTTGTTGCAGCATCTGCAACTCTAGATGATGCCAAGAATTTTTGTGAGCAATTATTTGGCGTAAAAATGAAGATTATCCACGGCTCTGGAAAAAAAGGGCAGACGGATTTTATAATGTTATTTCCATCACTTAGAACTCAACGTGCGTTAATGGTTGATTTGACAAAGAGCATGACTGAAAAAAATCACAAAACAATGGTGTTTAACAACTCACATCTCAATTCGGAGCTCTTAGCTATACAGGCTAGAAAACAAAAAGTCAACATCAAAGTTCACAGGGCAGGGCTAATGGCAAACTATAGAAAATCAGTAGAGCAGGAATTCAAAGATGACAAATTACAGGCGATTTCGTGCACTCCTACGCTTGAACTTGGGATAGATGTTGGAAATGTGGATTGTGTTATTTCATCTACAATTCCAGTAAACAGACTAATTCAGAGAATTGGGAGAGCCGCAAGAAAAGGACAGCGCGGATATGCATTTTTGGCACTTGGAAACGATCCAATTTCACAATACTACAAGAATCATCCTGAAGACTATTTTGAGGATGTTGAAAAAACATACATTGATCCAAAGAATCCATTTGTGGAAGAATTTCAAGTGTTGGCAATGGCTTGTGACAGACCAATCTCCAAACACGAATTAAAAGAACACGAAGAAGTGATAGAACAGCATCTAAAAAATGGAAACCTGTTACTTTACAACAACAGAATCATACCAAATCTTGACAAAATTGCTTCTTTGTTAAATGATTACAGCATAAGAGGAATTGGAAAATCACTAGATATTTTCTTAAATGAAAAAAAGGTCGGAGACAGAGTTCTTCCAATTGCTTTAGAAGAACTTCATAAAGACGCAATCTACTTTCTTGCAGGAACAAGATACAGAGTAAAAGAATGTGGATATCCTCAGAGAAATTTTGCAAGACTGGAGAGAATTTCAAGAGATTATCCATATTATACAAAGGCACTGACAGAGGAATGGCCAACAACTGAAACAGTTTTTGAAAAGAGAAAAGCATATGGAATAGAAGTTGCATTTTGCAAACTTCACATACAAAAAAAAGTCTACGGATATGCCAACATCGAATTAGGACAAGAAACAACTCAGGGGCAAAAAGTTTTACTTGACACTCCTTTAGAATATGACTTTATCACAAAGGGGATTGTGTTTCATGCACCAAGACCAACCAAAGAAATCAAAAAATCAGAAGATGAAGAATATACCGAGGCAAGCGGGTATCATGCCACAGAGCATGTTGTAATTGAAGGCAGCAACATGATTACCGGAGGGGTATCTCAAGATTTAGGAGGAATATCTCTGGGAACCACTGGGCTGATTTTCATCTATGATGGTGCGATAGGAGGAAATGGAGCAAGTAAGGCTCTATTTGATAGATTTGAGAGAGCACTTGAGCGAAGCATGTTCATAGTAAAAGAATGTCCATGCCAAAATGAAGCAGGGTGTCCACGTTGTACATTCTCATACAGATGTGGAAATAACAATGAATTTTTACACAAATATTCTGCATTGGAAATTCTGCAAAGAATCAACGATGGGGAAGAGACCAAATTAATAGAACCGACTGAAGGTGACAGGCCACTAGTGTGAAATAAAGATGGGATAAATATAACAAGTAAGGATTAACAGCATGGAAAAAGTTGCCATCGTAACAGGAACTTCATCAGGAATAGGATACGAAACTGCGTTGGCACTTGCAAGAGACGGATTCTACACATTTGCCACAGTTAGAGATACAAAAAAGGCAGATAAAATATTACAGGTTGCAAAAAAAGAAAAACTAAACATTGAAAGCATCGAACTAGATGTAGATGATGAAAAATCAATTAGTGCCGCTATTGAAAAAATAATTTCAAAAAAACAACGCATTGATGTCATAGTAAATAATGCAGGGTGGGGTTTGTTTGGCAGTGTTGAAGATGTATCATTGAAAGATTTCAGGGCACAGTTTGAAACTAACTTCTTTGGAATAATCAGCATTATTCAAAAAGTTGCACCGATTATGAGAAAACAGGGTTCAGGAGTTATTGTAAATGTAAGCTCAGTTGCAGGAAGAATAGGCTTTCCAGGATCACCGGCATACATTAGCTCAAAATTTGCATTAGAGGGATTATCTGAGTCATTAAGATACGAATTAGGACAGTTCGGGGTAAAAATCATAATAATAGAACCAGGGGTTATCAAGACAAACTTTTTCTCATCTATGAAAATTGCAGAGCCAAAACCAGATTCGCCATACAAAGAAATTACTGAAAAGGTAATCATGGGCATAAAGATGATGGCAGAGTTGGGAACACCTCCATCAGAAGTAGCCACTGCCATTTTGAATGCAATCAAAGAAGAAAATCCCAGACCCAGATATGTTGTAGGAAATGATGCACAGATGTTTTTAGAAGCAAAAAAGGCAAAAACAGATACAGAGTTTGAAAATTATCTCAAAAAAGAACTAGTTTGAAGTTAAAAACAGAACTACGTTAAATTGATATACACATAGAATAGAGTTTTTGTCAAAGTCCGCAATTTTAGATGATGAAAAATGAAATGGAAAACACTACAACATAATGGAATCTTGTTTCCACCTGCTTACGAAGCACATGGAATTAAGATAAAGATCAAAGGAGAGAACGTAGACCTTGATCTGAACCAAGAGGAGATGATATACCAGTGGGCAAAAAAGAAAGACACACCATATACACAAGACAAGATTTTTCAGAAAAATTTTACAGGAGATTTTGCTAAAACATTACCGTCAAAATTTAAGAGTATTTCATACCAAGACATAGATTTTTCACATGCTTACAAAATAGTCGACAAAGAAAAAGATCTCAGGGAGATGATGACAAAGGAAGAAAAGAAAGCACTTGCAATTAAGCGAAAGGAATTACGAGAAAAACTTGTACAAAAATATGGCAAGGCAATGATGGATGGAAAAGAAGTAGATGTTGCAAATTACATGGCAGAACCTCCAGGAATTTTTATTGGAAGAGGAGACCACCCACTTAGAGGAAGATGGAAACCTCGTGTCACTGCAAAAGATGTCACATTAAATCTAGGTAAAGAAGCAAAAATTCCAGAGGGAAACTGGGGTAAGATTGTCCACGATAATGATTCAATGTGGTTGGCAGGCTGGACAGATTACCTTACTGAAAAAAGAAAATATGTTTGGCTTGCAGATACTGCAGGGTTAAAGCAAGACAGAGACAAGGCAAAATACGAAAAAGCAGTCAAGCTGTCAAAAGAGATTGAAAAAATCAAAGACAGAATAGTCAAAGATATGAAAAACAAGGATCCAAAAATTAGCAGAATTGCCACTGTATGTTATTTAATTTATAGAACTGCAATGAGGGTAGGTGACGAAAAAGATCCTGATGAGGCAGATACAGTTGGCGCAACCACATTAAGAAAAGAACACATCAACATCACAGAAAACACAATAGAGTTTGATTTCTTGGGAAAAGACAGTGTGAGATGGAAAGAAACAGTCAAGGCAGAAGGTAATGATAAACAATTTCAAGAGAACCTCAAGAGATTAATCCAAAACAAAAAACCAAAAGACGAGATCTTTGAGGACATAACATCAAGGCATGTAAATGCATATTATTCTAGCATAGTAAATGGATTAACTGCCAAAGTTTTCAGAACTTACCTTGCAACTACCGTAGTGAAAAACTATCTAAAAGAACACGACAATATGAAAGGAAAAACACCCAATGAAAAATTATACCATGCAAAATTGGCAAATTTGGAAGCAGCAATAATGTGCAATCATAAAAGAACCATACCAAAAACATTTGAAGAAGCACTTGAAAATAAAAGAGAAACACTGAAAAACATCAACAAAGAACAACCTTGGAAAAAAACCCTAGACGTGCTAAAAAAAGCAGAGTCAATAGAAGAAAAAACAGAAGCGCAGAAAAAGATCAAAGCAAAAAAAATCAAAGCACTAAATGAACAGATCAAAAAACAAAAGGAAAAACACAAAGAAAGAACAGAAAAATTGCAATTGCAAATCGATTTGTCTGAGAAAACTAAAGATTACAACCTTGGAACATCATTAAGAAATTACATAGATCCTCGTATTTTCAAAGCATGGACTGATGATGTGGGTGTAGAATGGGAGAAATTATACACTGCTGCGCTTCAGAAAAAATTCCTTTGGGTACAAAACGAAAAAGTTAGTTGGTCAGAATTAGCAAAACAATAAGAATTCGTTTAAAAATCATCAGAGTCATTCAAATCTACATACGTAGCATTTAATTTCTCAAATTATCTGGAATACATTATGCCGGGGTAGCTCAGCCTGGTTAGAGTGCCAGTTAATTGGTAAACTCTACCGGTTCTTCCAAAAAAGGCAATACTCATAATCTGGAGGTCGTGGGTTCGAAACCCATCCCCGGCACACATAATCTAAAAAAATAAGGACTCTGTTTTTGTAAAAAATTTCAAAAATCTAACGCATCAAACTAATTTCCAATACACCACATACATGAAGAAAAATTCATGGATTTTGCATTTTCCAATGTGTCAGGAGTAAAGTATTGCCTGTCTTTTAATTTTACCTCCACAATCTTGCATTCTTTTTTCATGTTACCTAAATGATGTACAAGGGTGGTTTGTTTATCACCTAGAAAACCAGCCATACTAATCATTCAGTTTTTTTCAAATGAGTCTTTTCATGAACAAGTACCTTCTCAAAGGTGTCCATCCATCCTTCCCAATGATAAGTGCAATCTTTGCAATTATATTTCATTTTATTTTTCTTCCTTCTCAAGTTTCTTTTTTTCAGATTCTTTGAATGCGTTTACATCATCGGATGTTTTTTGATTTCGTTGCAATTTTGCAAATAGTTTTTTTAACATACACAATTAGGCAGTTACTGACATATAAGGCAAGAATTTTCATGCTCTAAATTTTCAAACGTAGCTGAGTAGTTAATTCAGTCCTTCTCGATAGATATGCAAACTCACACCACTACGCAAATTGTATTACATCAACGTCGCTTATAGAGATTCCATGTTTGGCATAATACGGCGTGTCAGATTCACTTTTTTGCAATAATCAAATCTACTTTATAGTTTAAAGTTGTGCGTGGGTTCAGATTTAGATTCCATGGTAGGTAAGAAGGTGTTTTTGTCTTTCCGGTGATACCAAATCCAAATTCCTCAAGACTTGTTCTTAATGCCAATTCATCAAGTGGTTTTTTAACTGAATTTTTACCTCTGTCAAAATCATAAGGATCAGAGAGTACAAGTGTGCCTTCTGTGATTTGTTTGGAGATATGCTGCAACAAGTCTTTGGGTTCTACCAATTCCAATACATTTAATGCTAAAATCAAATCAAATTTTGTCTTGCCAAAAATATCAGACATCAAATCAGCCACAAAGTAATCCAAATTGTCTTTTTGTGTTTTTTTTGCAATACTAATTGCACTAAATGATCTATCAATTCCAAATACATTCTGATTAGAACTAGCAAGAAAATCACTCATAATTCCAATAGAACAGCCATACTCTAAAACAAGTTTTGATTTTGATATAGCATGTAATTCATTTTTTATCATAGAATAAAATTTTGATTTTTTACTGTTCTGATAGATTTTACTCCATCTTTCTTCAAGTGCTGTTCGGTCATCAGCATTTCGTCTAGTATGTAGTGAATGTTTGAGAAATTTTTTCATTTTATCATGATGTGTTAAATGAAATAATTTCCCTCCCAACATCATTCGCTCAGAGATATATTTTGAAAAATCATCCCATATGATTGGAATTTTTTGTATTATTGGAAAACAAAGCACACATTTCTTGCATTCCAAAATTCCTTCCTCAATCTCTGCCTCCTTTTTAAAAACGTCAATCTCTAACTTAGAGCCACATCTAATACATCGAAGAAAATCTAGACTAAATTCATGCATTTTTGTATATCAAACTGATCAATTTGGAGCTAATAATTTTAGTCCCAAGAGAGGAATAATGTTAAATGTAGTATTTTGGCGATTTTATGCGAATTGGGTGAATTTGAAGAATTTGCAGAGGCATTATTTGGGCAGTTATCAGTAGAAATCAATGAAGAAAATGACATTTCCAAATTAGCAGAGAGAGCAAAAGATGATCTCTCATTTAAAGTGAAATTCGAAGAATTAGAAAAAATATCTCAGGATGTATTCCCGACCTTAAAGAAAAAAGTGGAGGAATTTCTAGGAGTTGAAATCCCAGATGATTTGAAAATGAAGTTTCCGGATCTTGTAGAATTAAAAAAATTAAAAGGTGAAAAAGTATTCTCAGATGAAAAATCAAAAGAGTATGTAGGAGAGTTATTTGATGCAGTTGCAAATGAAGATCTGAAGAAAATTGCAGAGTTAATGAAAAGAAATACTGCAAAATACCTCGTATATTCAACATATGCTATCCAGTACATATCAAAAATTTCAACTACTTACGGAGACTATTTGGATTCTGTGATTTATCTGAACAAGTTTGTACTTTCTAGATATCCTCAAATCATTTTGCATAAACAGGGAGAACCATACGAATCTAGATTTGAAAATGTTAATTCAGGTTATTTGGGAGCAGTGAAGATGACTGTCTTAGAAGAGCAAATTCATTCAGCACAAGAAAAATTACAGCAGATAAACAAAAATGCTGCAACACAAGTCAATTTGATTAATGAAGAATTGGCAAGAATAATTTTAGAACTAGATAATCAAACAGTAAATAATCTTTCAGAATACTTGCAACTTCAGGCAGTCCCAGATGATTTCCCGTTTGCAAAAAAAGCAAATCTGTTTTTCTTCTTGAATCCAGATCATTTCTTAATTGAACAGATTGGTCCAGATGTCATGACTTTTACACATGTGGAAATAGATCCTAAAATTTCAGATGTGATTCCCCAGTTGTTAGATATTTACAAAAGATGGTTAACCCCGATTCAGCAACACCATGCAGCTTTTACAATAATGGAAGGAATAGCAGGATTTGCCATAGAAAACATCCTAAAAGAAGACAAAGATTTTCAAAATTATCTTACCACCTTTATGGGCACAGATTTCTCATCATATCAGGTTAGAAAAAGCATGGGAAGAGATTTTACGAAAAACATCTATGAAAAATTAGGAAAAAACACATTCAGACAATTAATGGAAAACCCACCAAATACAAGAGAAATAAAAGAACCACAATTATACCTGAATAGAATAAAACAGTAACAATTGCAAGAAAAATTCGATCCATTGGTTGCAGAATGGCTTTCATTTGTGAAAAATCCAAACTTCAATTTAGTTGAAAAATGTCTCAAATTTGCTCAGATTCTAGAATATCCTGATCTAGATATTGAAAAATACATTCAGAAAATTGCACTTATCGGAAAATCATTAAAGGAATCAATCAATGATGTAAAAAATCCCACATATCTAATTTCAGTTTTAAATGAGCATTTCTTTCAAAATTTAGGTTTCAGTGGAGATGGTGATGATTACTATAATCCAAAAAATAATTTTTTAAATGAAGTAATTGATAAAAAATCAGGACTCCCAATAACAATTTCCATACTATATGTGGAAATTGCAAAATTCATAGGATTAGAACTCAAGATAAGTGGATTTCCAAGTCACATATTGGTAAAATATAATGAAGAAATGATTTTAGATCCATTCAATGATGGAATGTTATTAGATGTTGATGATCTTCAAGAAATACTGGATGAAAATTTCGGAGGAGAGATAGAATTCAAACCAGAATTTTTAGATGACATAGGACATGAACAGATTCTTGTCAGATTAGCCAGAAATTTAAAAAATTCATATGTTCAATCTTTTGTTTATGATAAAGCATTAAGATGTACAAACATGGTGTTAGCTATAGAACCTGATTCGCCAGAAGACATAAGAGACAAAGGGATACTAGAGGAACGATTATTGAATTCAGATATAGCGTTGGAATACTTGAATAAATATTTAGAGATCAATCCAAATGCAGAGGATGTGGATTTTATTTTAGAATTAATAAGAAGTATAAAAACAAAAAATTAATCAATAATAGAATCTATATCTTGTCCTTTCTTGATCATCGATATCTCATGTCGAGCAATCTTGTTTCTTAAGGCTCTTTTAAGAATATCAACTTCACTTCTAAGTAATGCAATCTCATCTTCGAGTTTTGCTACTCTTTCATAGATTGTTTCAGCTTCTGAACTCATGATTAACTATCATAAAAAAATTGTCTTAAAAAGTTATGGGTAATTATTTTGATGTGCTAGTTAGTTTTTTGGAACTATAATTCAAATTCTTGGCGACATTTCTCGCATTTTCCTCTCTCTTGACCAGGTGGACCAAGCAGGAAAACCTTGCCTATTGTCTTACATAAAGGACACATTCCAGTGGTTGCATTTTTTGGACCAGTTCGTATAATCTTCTGAGTCTTTCTACGTCCCATTGTATTTACAACAAAAATCGGTCTATTAAGTTTAATTTTTCAATTGTGTGTGAGAATGTATCTTGGGCGTGAATTTTGCTATAAAACGAATCATCTTTCAAAGAATAGCAGAGATGTCATTAATCAGATAAAATAAACCCAGAATTATCACATAAAATGGCAAGAGCACATGCTTTAGAATAAGGACTGGTATAAGAAATAAAATTATTTTGAGATGTTCATTGATCGATTAAATTGTGAGAGTGTTTTGGCATATGATTCCATCACAACATGTGCAAAATTTTCAAAAGATTGTATTGCTGAGATTCGCATCTTCATTTGTTCATCAAGAAATTTTGCAGTGATTTCAATATTTTCAAGATACCTATTTTTGATTGATTCGGAATTATCCTTAAGTTGTTTTAGCAATGTTTGATCTATGTTTAGTTTGTCAAAAAACTCTTTTTCATGAATATAGCAAGTGCCAAAAAGATCATCAAATACATGAAGATATGCAGTATACAAATTTGAGTAGTTTTGAATCAGGATGGGAATCTGAGATTCAAATTTCCGAATTATTTCTGATGTGTTTCCTTTCATTACATCGCATACAGAAACATGATTATTTTGAACAGATATTTCAGCATTGTTCATAATATGCAATAATATCACTAGAATTTAACTGAATTCCTAAATCCTCCAAATGAAAATAAGTCAGAAAATTAGATCTATAAATTACATAATTGAAATATCTAGAAAAATAACAGTGTCGTATATCATAGTTCAAAAAACATATCAGATTTATGTAAAATATCAGAGATCGAAATGCTCGATAATAAAGATAATTTCAAGGTGGAACCATTGGATAAGATTCAAAAATTAATGGCGCGGGGAGAGGGATTTGAACCCACGGGTCATTGCTGACATGGGATTAGCAATCCCACGCCCTACCAAGCTAGGCGATCCCCGCACAGATTGCCTTGAATTAATCTGTAAATAAATTCATTCGTCGCCAAACTGATGATAATTAGTCACAATATCATCAAGGGTTATTCTTTTTCCACCTACAATTTTCAGATCCACATGGACAGATTTGTTGGAAATGGTAATGATATTGTATGTATTTTCAAACAATCCTCTAACTCTTTCAGATGTTGCAGTTCCAGCATTTACTACCATTAATTTTCCAAAATTCCATTCCCATGGTCGATGTTTGTGGCCACATAAAACAAGATCAACGCCTGTATCCAATATTGTTCTTAAAACATCGCCTGCATCAACTACAGTTAACTGATCAGAGCCAGTATCTGGAATTGCTATTAGGTGATGATGCATTGCCAAGATCTTTACTTTATCTTTGTATTTTTTCATGGTTCTCTCCAACCATAGATTTTGACGATATCCTACCTCACCTTCATTTCTATCAGGACGGGCAGTACCAAGCGTCACTAGAACTACGTCGTCACTTAATTCATTAATTGCTTCAAATGGAAAAAATTTTTTAAATAATAAATAGCCAGTGTTTCGATAATCATGATTTCCACTTATGGCGATAATTTTTTTTGTGTTAAATTTTGTCAACAGTGTTTTACATTCTTCATATTCTGACATTAGTCCCTCGTTTGTCAAGTCGCCAGTGACAACTATCACGTCAGGATGAAGCTGGTTTACTTCCTCTACAAGTTGATCAAATTTATCTTGAAGAAATTGAGAACCGACATGAAGATCAGAGATCTGTACAATTAGCATTTTTATTATTTCAGTCAAATCATCTAATAAACTATCACTATAGTAAACATGTACGATGAGTCCGATAATCAAGGTAGAATTAAATAATAAGCACTTCAAAATCTCGCAGTTTTGAGCAAAAAAGCTGCAGTAATGAAAGGGGATGGAATAGGCCCGGAAGTTGTAGATTCCATGCTGAGAGTTTTAAAAGAATGTAATTCACAATTAGAAGTAATTCTATGTGATGCAGGCTCGGAGCAATGGGATAGAAATGGAAGAAAAGACAAAACGTACATTCCTGATGCAACAATGAAAATTCTAGAAGAATCTGATGCCTGTTTTAAAGGACCTACCACAACAATACCAATGCCAGATGCTCCAAGAAGTGTAGCTGTAACATTACGTCAAAAATTTGAATTGTATTCCAACATCAGACCAACTAAAACATATGACAGACTTACACCAAATAAAAAATTAGATTGTGTTTGTTTCAGAGAAGCCACTGAAGGTCTTTACACAGGAATAGAAGTAAAGATTACAGATGGTGCAGCAATTGCAATTAGAAAGATCACTAGACAAGGATGCAGAAGATTTATGAATTCTGCAGTAAATTGGGCAAACAAATACAATACAAAAAAAATGGTTGCAATAACTAAAAGAAATATTCTAAAGCAAACAGACGGCATATTTTGGGAAGAAGCACAAAATGCTGTCAAAGGTACAAACATAGCATTATCAGAAATTTACATTGACAACATGGCCCAACAAATGGTAGTTGCGCCAGAGCAATTCAATGGAGCAGTTCTGGTAAGCACAAATTTGTTTATGGATATCATATCAGAATTAGCATCTGGACTAGTAGGATCAATTGGGTTGATTTATTCTGCAAACATGGGAGACGATTTTGCAATGTTTGAAGCAGCACATGGAAGTGCACCACAATTTGCAGGGCAAAACAAAGTAAATCCAACAGCAACAGTTCTTTCAGGAGCTTGGATGGCAGAATATCTAGGAGAGACAGATATCAGAAATGCGATTTTTGCTGCCACTGAGCAAGTAATCAATGAAGGAAAAACAGTAACATGGGATATTGGAGGCAATGCAAGTACAACTCAGATGACTGATGCAATAATCAAGTATGCAAAAGAGAAACTACGAAAATAGAATCAATTTTTACTTTTCTCGTATAGCCTCAACTAGTATTAATTCTTCAAAGAACATCTTCTTTTTTGCAAGAATTCTAGGACTAAGACCTAATTTTTGTGCGTAATCCATCAATTTTTGATAATCAGAAAGAGACGAAGTCACAAAGAGGAATTTTCCTCCTACTTTGATATTCTTGTAAAGGGAGTCAAATATTTTTTTAGGAATTTCAAATCCATCTTTTCCTCCATCAGTAGTTGCATCCAAAACTTCATCGGTAGCAAGGTATGGAAGATTACATATTACAAGATCGAATTCCAAGTTTAAAGCATCAGAACCATTACAGCAGACTAAATTTTTTGTACTATATGTCTGATTTTTCAATACGACAAAATTAATGTCAGTTCCAACAACAAAGGTAAAATTTTCAGATAGTAATTTTGTAAGATACCCAGAACCGCTTCCAACATCTAGAGCAGAGATTCCTTTCTCTTTTTCGATATAATCAGCAATAAAGAAGGTATCTTCAGCTGGAGAATATTCCTCATCTCTTAAGAATTTCTTTTGCAAGATCAATTATTTCATCTCCTGAAAGGTCATCTAGTCGTTTCTCTATTATGGTTTCTTTTCCAAACTGCTTAAAGATATTTTGAATTGTTTTTCGTCTATATGAGAACATTTTATTTATCACATGAATGAGATCTTTTTGAAGCGTATTTTTTTTAATAATTTTAAGGACTACAGAGTCAACCTTTGGGGCGGGAGAAAAATTTTTCTTTCCCACATCTAGAAATTTTTCAATCTCAAAAGCATGATTTGCAATAATGCTGATTGATCTTCTATTTTTTGGGGATTTTGCAAGTAGTTTTTCTGCAAATTCTTTTTGCACCATAATAACTCCATGAGAGAAGGGAGTATTTGCTAGCCATTCTATTGCTTCCTTGCTTTTTGAGTAAGGAAGATTAGATACAAAAATTGAAAATACGCCTTGTTTTTTGAATCCATCGCCAAGCTCTATGGATAGATTATCAATTTTAGAAAAATGCGATTTTGCCTTTTCATACAATTCCTTGTCGGTATCTATTGAAATCACTTTTTTTGCATTTTCACATAATAACGGAGTCAAAATACCTAATCCCGTACCTAATTCAAAGACCACATCGTTTTTGCCAATTTTAGCCTCAGAAACAATTGATTTTGCTATTGAATTTGAGGTTAGAAAATGTTGGCCCAGTCTTTTCCGTTTAATCATTTTTTGACAAAAAGATTCATCCTGCTTTCACCAGTAATTTCATCCATGATTCTCTCTGAGATATGCTTGACTGGCTCTTTGAATCCTACTCTTTCCTGTAAATCAGCATAACTTTGAAATTTTTTCTTTTCTCTTTCTTCCAACATTATTTTCATGTATGTTTTTCCAATTCCTGGAATTAATTCAAGTGCATGTATTCTAGGTGTTAACGGTCTTGCATTGTTGAGATATTCTACAAACCTTACTTCATTGTGTGTTACAATGTTTTCAACAACTCCACGTAATTCACTTTGGGCAGAAGACGAGATTTGTTCATACTCTAATTTTCCTAAAACAGAAAGGACTTTGGTTCTTCCTTCTTTTCCAATGTAGATTCTTTCTCCAACATCAAATGATGAATTTGGAATTCCAAGAACTTCCAAAAGTGTGAGTCTATCTTCTCCAATTGCAGTAATAATAATTCCATCACGTCCACGTACTGTAGAAGACTTTCCACGTGGATTGAAATCTAAAACATATGCATATTCCTCATACTTTCTAGGTGGGGATTGAGCCCTGTGCAAGATAAATTTCTCCTTGAAACTTAAGAATGCCCCTTAATGATCTTGAGCATTTTTTCTAAAGTTTCAGCAAGAATAAGTTTTTTCCAACCAAATGTGAATGAACGTAGTTCAGCTAGACTCGTTGGTCTGATATTTACAATTTCAACAGCCTCTTCTTCTGTTAATTCACAATCTTTCATTAGTTGTTTTTTCATTTCTTTAGCATCTTTAGGATCAATTTTTACAAATTTAGAAACATAATCATATGTCCAACGCTGAATTTGATCCATTTCCTCAACATCTACTTTACCTAAAATCTCTTTAACTTCTGAAAGAGAGATGCTTTGTTTCTTTTTTACCTCTTCCATGATTATACACCGAATGGTTTGATATGATCTAATCTAGTGATTAAGGTTTTTGTTTTATTTCCTAATTCTACATCAAGTGTAATTGCACGTCTACCAACATTTGTTATTCTACCTACTTTACCATGGTATCGTCTGTGTGGCAATCCTTTATGCTGTCTAGGATCGATAATGACAAGTGCTTGTTCGCCCTCATGATATTCTCTTAGTAGGAAAGATACACCTCTAGGAGCAGTTTTAGTCATTACAGATCTTGCTTTGTGCTTAAATCCGTGTGAACGACCATGAGATTTCTTAGTTGCCATATCTGAGTAGATTCCTTAATGACCCTATTTTAACACTTTCTAGTTTGATTAGACGATGATGTCTGTTCGAAGTTGCCCGCATGCAGCAGAAATCTCAGATCCCTTCTCAACTCGTACTGTACAATTGACACCAGACTTGAGTAATATTTTTTCAAAATCAAGAACGCTTTTTTTGGATGGTCGATGAAAATTTCCTGCCGTGGGATTTATTGGAATTAAATTAACATGTGACCCATTACCTTCTAAAAGTAAAGCGAGTTCTTTTGCGATTTCTGGGGAATCATTAACACCTTCAATTAATGCATACTCAAATGTAACACGTCTACCGGTTCTCATAAAATAGCGTTTTCCTGCAGAAATTAATTCTTCTACAGAGTGAGGCCCTGCAGTTGGCACCAATTTTTTTCGCAGTGTGTCATTTGGCGCATGTAGTGATATTGCAAGTCCAATTTGAAGATCTTCTTCTGCCAGTTTGTCAATCCCAGAAATTATTCCAATTGTAGATATTGTGATGTTTCTTTGTCCAATTCCAAAACCTCTTGGATGTGTTAGTAATCTAACTGCACGTATTGTTTCATCATAGTTTGCAAGTGGCTCACCCATTCCCATAAAGACCAAGTTTGTTATGTGTTGACCTCTTTGCTCCAATAGTTTGGCAAAGTGAATTACCTGGGCAACAATCTCTTCTGCCTTTAGATTTCGCTCAAAGCCCATCTGTCCAGTGGCACAAAAGACACATCCCATTGCACAGCCAACTTGGGTGGAAACACATATGGTAGATCTTGGATGACCGCCAATCTTTGTCGGCTCGTATTGTATGAGAACAGTTTCAACTGGCGTACCATCAGTTAGTGTCAGTAGTAACTTTGTAGTATCTCCATCAACACTTACAATTCTATGAACTTCGGTTGCAGAACCAATTGTGTATCCGTCTGCAATTAGTTTGTCTCGCATTGCAGTTGGTAGTTGTTTTATCTCAGAGATGTTTTTTGGAAACTTGTAATATAGTGGATACAGTATCTGATCTGCTCGATATCTTGGTTGACCCATATCAATTACCATCGTTTCCATTTCTTCGGGTAGTAAACGGTAAAGATCAGTCATTGTATTTTCACAATACCTCTCATATCCAACAATAATTGTACTGCTATAATATTATAATTTAACCAGATATCAGATCATAATTTGGAATCCAAAATAAAATAACATGTAGATTATAAAAATAAAGGAAAAAGAAGAGTTACTCTTCCATAGATTCCAAGTCATCAGAATCAGTATCTTCTGTTGCTTGAATGGTCTCTAGTTCAGCAGATTCTGCTATAGTTTCTGGCTCAGACTCTTTGTCCTTTTTAGTTGTTTTTTTGGTCGTCTTTTTAGTGGTCTTTTTTTCTGCATCTTCTATGTCCATTACTCCTGCTTCGCCTAAAGCAAAGAGTACTTCTTCTTCAGGATGATGAGGGCTGTCGACCATTCGTGCAATTCGCTTCTTACCAGATTTCTTAAAGTATATTCTATACGTAGAAGTGTGTGCAACTACGTTTCCTCCTATTGGGCGAGTTGGGTCACCAAAGAAAACATCAGGTGATGCCATGACTTGGTTTGTTGCAACTGCAGCACAGTTGTAAGTTTCTGCAATTCTAGACAACATGTGAACAAAGTGATTTAATTTTTGTTGTCTGTTGGAGAGAGTTCCTCTACCCAGATACTCTGCGCGGAACAATCCAACTGCAGAATCTGCAACAATTAGTTTTATGTTGTTTTCTTCAATGACAGGACCTGCTTCCTCAAGAATTAATGTTTGATGTGCGCTGTTGTATGCACGTGCTACAATTATTCTATCAAGAACTTTTTCAGGATCCATCTCATGTGCTTGCGCAATGGATACAATTCTTTCAGGTCTGAAAGTATTTTCTGTATCGATATACAAAACACCGCCATCTAATCCACCTTCTGTTTTTGGTTTTTGAACCATTACAGCCAGTGTATGTGCAAATTGAGTTTTACCTGAACCAAATTCGCCATAAACTTCTGTAAGAGCTTGTGTTTCAACACCGCCATCAAATAACGTATCAAGGCAATTAGTACCAGTTGTAATTTTACCAATGTCTTGTCTGCGTTTGTAGACTTCTGTTGCTGTAACAAAATCTCTAGAAATCAATCCAGTTTCAACGAGATGTTGTCTTGCTTTATTTACAATTTTTTCTGCGGTATCTTTTTCCATTCCGGTTATTTCGGCAATTTCCACAGGACCTCTTACGATAAGATCCATAACATTGTGTACTCCTGCATCGGATAATTTTCTAGTAGTCACAGGACCTACGCCCTCCAAACTATCTAATCTTAAATCTTCTACCATACCGTATGGTACGGTACTAGTACTTTATAATGTTATTGTTTTAAAAAATGATCGCAAAAAGCCAACTTGTTATAATAATTTAGGGTTAACGTCTCTTTCTTCTTTGTCCTGGTTTATTTTGTCCCGGAAATCTTCCCAAGGCAAATCGTTTTTTGAAGTTACTTTTATTTCTGAGACTGGAGTTTGTACCAACTATCTTTCTTCCTTCAACTTTTGGAGTCTGTCCTCTTACTTTACCTGCTTTGGTAAGTGAACCGTGAGTTGCCATAATTTAGTTACTCAAAATAGTAAATTTATGTATTTGTATGATTACCAGTATTTTGTCTTTATAGTTTCAATTACTCTTTCGTGTTCTTTACTCTTATGACGTGCATATCTTTCCATTGCACCTAAAGGAATACCACCAAGAGATCTTGCAATTGCATTAAAGAAATATCGTTGTGGTCCTTTTGCACCAGTTTTGGTCATGAATTTTTGAATTCCATACTTGAAGTTATGTTGCCAAGTTTTATAGAGCACACCAAGTTGTGCAGGAGTCATTTCATTTCCAATGTTAAAGAAATCAGATTTTTCTAACAATCCAATTGGAACAAATGTGAGTGCTGTAGCAGTGAACATTGAATCTGGTTGTTCATGTTCTAATTCAGTGATTAGACGAATTGTGTCCCAAGAATCTTCTGGTTGTTCGTCATTATCAAGACCCATAATCAAAGTAAATGCAGGAATCCAATAATCCTCATTCAAAGTTTTGACTCCTTCTTTGACTACCCAGTGCCATTCGCTTGGAGAGTATGGAGCTAGTTTTCTATCTGCATATTTTCCAATTAATCTCAAACTTCCTGTTTCAAAGCCAGCTTGAATTCCAATCATATTGTCAGGGCTGGATTTTATAATTCTTGAAAGGTTTGGAATAAGTTTCTCATCAGCTATTGCGCCTGCCAAAGTTCCATGTGTTGGATTTGTGTGTCCCACTCCGGTAGACATGATGGCAGTAAATAGTTCTTCAAGTGCTTCTCTGTTAGGCTCCATTCCTTTTGCGGTTCTAGGATCCATGCCATATACGAAAATATCATCACTGTGAATCCAAGCGGATTTTGCACCTCCCTTTTTGATGTTAACTTCAATTTCACGTTTGACTTTTTCTGGAGAATAGTATCTTAATGATCTTAATGTAACATCGCAGAATTTACAACCTCTTCCACAACCACGCATTACTTCAACCATTCCATGCATACTTGGTTCTACAATTTCTGGAATTTCATCCAGATCTGGTCTATCCCAAAAGTTTACAAATCTTCCATGAATCTTTTTTCCGTTTCTCTCAAATTCTTTTATGTTTACTTTAAAGTCACTACGTTTTCTGAATGGATCCATGTTTTCAAAATCACCATTAATCAAATAATTGAAGAATCTACCTGCATGTCCATCAATTTCAGGTGCAATGCCTCCAAGCTCTCCTTCTAAGATAGCATAGATACCAAATTCTTCAATTTTTTCTGGATCATAGTTGTACTGCCAAGTTCCAGAAGCACCAGAAATAACTTTGGCCTTACTGCCTGTTTTTTGTTTTGCAGCTTTTATTCTGTAGTGTAGTTCTGTATTGTAAAATTCATCATACGAAGTTTGTTTTCTACCATAAGTGAAAGTCATTGTAACAGGTCCCATTCCCAATGGGTCCATTTCATATGTGCCAATAACTTGAGTGTCAGGACCAATAAATTGTTCAATGTGATCTGGGTGTGCAACGACTACATCTTCACGTCTAAAACCATCTCGGAGTAAACCTGCTTCTACTTTTCGCAGTCCGTATGGAGCATAATTTGCTACACCATTAGTGTGAGGAATGTAATTGCAAATAAAATCAAATAGAATCTTTGGAGTTACTTGATTTCCGAGAATTTTATACAAAAAGCTGTTTTTATCACGATTAGGGTCAACTGCAGGTGCACATCCAAAAAATGTAGCTAATGACAAACCACGATATGGTGACATCAAAGTACGATCAGCAGTTAAAACAATTTTTGGATTACCCATGCTCTTCAAGGCAATAATTTCGTGATTTATTTTAAACCTTGCTAGTTAAATCTAATAATTTTCTAAAATTCCAGCCTTATTTCTATGAAAATGACCAAATTCTTTATTGGACAGTAAATGATCACCGTCAAACACAGTGCCATCTCTGCAAACTAAATCTTCACCAATGCAACAACTTCCACATATTCCAACACCACATTTCATCATACGTTCAAGACTTGCCTGAACAAACAATCCTTTAGAATGCGCTAGTTGTACAGTTTTGTACATCATTATTTCAGGTCCACATGTATACACTCCATCATAATGGTTTTCACGTACCAGTTTTTCAACCATGTCTGTAACAAATCCTTTTTCACCATAAGTTCCATCGTCAGTAGTAACAATTACACGATGAGAATTATTTTTCAATATGTTATTTGCCAAGTCTTCAAAGAAAACCTCATTTTTGGATTTTGCACCAATTAGAACAGTAACATCGTCATCAGGTTTAACAAAAGTCAACAATCTCATCATTGGAACAAGACCAGTTCCACCACCAACAAGCAAAATTTTTCCTTGTTTTAAATCAAAAGAATTTCCATAGGGTCCCCTTACACCTATTTGTTGACCCACTTTAACATTGAATAGTCCAGTAGATGCAGAACCATGTCTCCTTACTGTAAAAGCAGCCTTACCAGATTCTTGAGAAATCATTACACTCATTGGTAGTTCATTAATTCCAGGAATCCAAACCATTGCAAATTGACCTGGAAGAACAGTGGACATTATATCGTCGGAGAAGATCAAAGTTCTAACAGTAGGGGTTTCATCGATCACTTTTTCAATTATACAAATTTTGGTATGATTATGATTTCTTTGCAATACCTACCATCTCATCTATTTTTGAATATCCTTTTCTTTTCATGTATTGAAGTATTCCTTGATTAATATCATTAAAAACATGTATCCAATTATCACCAATTGCACTTCCTAATTGAATTGCAGAAGATCCCGCCAAAATAAATTCGACTGCATCTTCCCATGTAGATATTCCACCACATCCAATTATAGGAACATCGAATTTTGAAGAAATTTCATAAACACATCGTAATGCAATAGGTTTGATAGGAGTACCAGATAATCCGCCGAATTTATTACTCAAAATAGGTCTTTGAATTTCAACATCAATTGCCATCGCCCTAACTGTATTAATTGCAGTAATTGCATCAATTCCAGAATCAATTGCAGCGTTAACAGTATTAAGATAATGAGTTGTTCCTAAACCCACTTTAGCTATAACTGGTACAGTCGTAGAATTTTTCACGGTACTTACAATTTTTTTGACTAGCTCAGGATCATCTCCCACTTCTAGTCCAACTTTAGCAACATGTGGACATGATAAATTTAGCTCATATGCAGTGACTTTACAATTTTTAAATTGTTTAACCATCATTTCAAAGTCTTCAGGAATAGAGCCCACTAAACTAACTATTATCGGAACATCTTTGTTGGATTCTATCATTTTTGCAAAATTTGGAGCACCTGGATTTGACAATCCAACTGCATTAATCCATCCACCTCCATTTACACTAAAAATAGTAGGGTTTGGATATCCATCCCAAGGTTCTGTACTAAGGGATTTGCTGACAACAGCTCCTGCGCCTGAACGATAAAGTCGATTAAAGACATCTAGTGAAATACCCAAGATTCCAGAGGCCAGCATTACAGGTCTTTCTAGTTGAATTTTTCCTATAGAAGTAACCAGGCTGGGTTCCACTTTGAATCATGTACGTAGTTTCGAATATAATAGTTGATTCACAAGGTTTCTAGTACCTTTTTAAAAGGAACATAAAATTAGCTAGTCATGTATTCTGTAATCTTAACAGAATTAGGAATAGTAGTTTTCAAAGACGAAAAGCTGGAAAAAGCATTTCCTTTCAAAGATTCAGTTAGAGATTATCTTTCTGTCAAAAAAAAGGAGTCTAGATTAAATGATCTTGTAGATTATCTCAGTCCACTTCAAAGGGGAGTAGCAGTCAGTGATGAATCATTAATGACATTGTTGAAAAAAAGTTCAATTGATGCACAAATGATGGAAGAAATAGAATTAGAAAAGATCCAAGCAACAAAGCCTCAAATAATTGTTGATTCTGGATTTGCAGAAAGTCTACCAGTTGCATTATCAAAATTGAGAGAATTTGCAATGGGATTATCATCATCAAAAGTAACAGAAGTTTCAGAGAGTCCAGATCTTCACATCATTCAAGCAATAAATTCGTTGGATGAAATCGATAAAATTGCCAACGGACTTAGCTCACGATTACGAGAGTGGTATGGATTACATTTCCCAGAATTAGATAACATCATAGACAGCATTAATGGTTATGCACAAATTGTTTTGGCAGGTAAACGAGAGTCATTAACAAAAAAAGTGTACGAAGAAGCTGGATTTCCTGAATCAAAAGCAGAAATGATTTCATTATTAGCATCAAAAAGTAGAGGGGGAGATATTTCAGATGTTAATTTATCAATTGTGCAATCTATTGCAAAACAAATTTTGGATTTCCATGATTTGCGAAAAAAATTAGAAGATCATGTTGAATCAGAAATGGAAACTATTGCACCAAATCTTTCAGCTATTCTCGGAGCTGCTGTAGGTGCAAGAATATTAGGAAGAGCTGGAAGTCTAAAAAAATTAGCATCAATGCCTGCAAGCACCATTCAAGTAATAGGTGCAGAAAAAGCACTATTTAGATCATTGAAGACAGGGGCACAACCACCAAAGCACGGGTTATTGTTCCAACATGCAATGGTTCATGCAGCACCTAGATGGCAGAGAGGAAAAATAGCAAGAGCAATTGCTGCAAAAGCAGTCATAGCTGCAAGAGTTGATGTGTATGGAGAAGGCATCAACAAAACTTTACTAGAAAAACTTAACGTTAGAGTAAACGAAATTAGCAAAAAATACGAAAATCCTACTGAAAGAGAAACCAGAAAGCCAGAATTATTCAGGCGTGAAGGTGGAGAATCTAGAAGATCATCAGGTGGAGATTTCAGAAGAAGAGAAGATAGAGAACCTAGACGTGAAGGTGGAGAATCTAGAAGATCATCAGGTGGAGATTTCAGAAGAAGAGAAGATAGAGAACCTAGACGTGAAGGTGGAGAATCTAGAAGATCATCAGGTGGAGATTTCAGAAGAAG